>ERZ1034913.1885-NODE-1885-length-11580-cov-17.697787_pt1 | contig 11580 bp, 7 predicted proteins | sample MGYA00520697_ERZ1034913 | MGnify/ENA primary metagenome ERZ1034913 (study PRJEB33766, sample SAMN09781786) | gut metagenome | biome: gut microbiome | host: Homo sapiens | place: Madagascar | study: EMG produced TPA metagenomics assembly of the PRJNA485056 data... | reverse complement strand
ATATGAGCCCATATTCTACCACGTCTAGTTCTATAGTTTATTTTCTAACTAATCCTTGTTCTTTGACCCCTTCGGACGACCGGGGCCGCGTTTTGGTTTGAGCGGCTCTTCCGATTCTTTGGCCAAGCGTTCGAGTGTAGATTTGTTGCGACTACCCTTTGGGCGTCCTCGTTTGCCAGGAACCGTCACATTGGCTGGGGTCTCTTTGGGAGGGTTGACGGCCAGTCCCAGTGTGGTCAGCAGGTTCATTACCTTTGGAATGGTGTGCACCCAAGCAGGATCGTCGGCTTGCGGCGGCACCGAACCATCGACGCGACGCCACGCAGAGGACAGATCATCCATCAGGTCCGCCCACGAATCGTCTTTAAGCAGGCCGGCATCCTCGGCCTTTCTAAGCATACGGCAAGTGAGAGTCGTAGAAATGAAGTTGATGAATTCCGAACCGATCACAGAGAAGTCGCCCTGAACACTGGTTTGGTCGAGACATTCGCCGTTCTTATAGCGCCGAAATACAAGTTCTATCTGCCAGCGGTCTTCATAGCATCGGTATACGACTTCGGGATCAAGGTCCTGATCCGATTCGAAAACGATGGTGCCAAAGGCTGCCTTCTTTCTCAGGTAGGCCGCGCTATCGAACTCGTGCTTCTTAGCGTGTTCGGCAAAGGAGTGCTCTTCCAGCTCTGCCTGGTGAGTATCGCGAAACGAGTAGAGGAATCGCTCGCTGCTCAGCTCCGCCTTCTTGAAAAAGACGGCTCGATCGAAGTTCTTCAAGACGCCTTGGAACTCATACATCTCGTGCGCTGCAATGCGAGAATCGTTTCGCTTGAGCGGGGTGAGGAAGTGAAGATCCGGACGCTCGCGAAGCTCCTGGGCGATTTGTTTTGGCGGGAATCCCTTGTCGGAGAGGACGATCCCCTTGCGAATGTCGTTGTTGACGATAAAGGCTCGGTAGGACGTCGCGTCGATTGAGTTGCCAGGGAAGACCTCGGCGCAAAGCGGCTCCATGCGTTCGAGATCGTAGGCGTAGATCACGGAGATGTCGCGGCAGCCTTTGACGCGGGCCTTGCGGGAGAAGGCCGACAAGTCGTTGAAGGAACTGCTGTCCTGCTTTAGCGTGCCGTCGATTGCTACATGGTGTGTCTTCTCGACAAGGCTAATCCGCTTTTTGTAGAAGGTCTCCCGTTTAGCGCCGTCTTCCCCGAGCTTTTGCAAGAACGTCGAGATCGTGTTGGCGGACAAGGCGAGGTCTGGGTAGTAGCGGCTGATAAAGGTTCTGCGGTACTCAGTGCCAACCCTGCGAGCGGTGATTTTTGGCTTGAGAACGCGAAGTGACGCCAAAGCCATGATCCGCTGGGCATCGCTTGCCGAATAAACGTCATAGAGATCCTGAAGGAGATCCTCCGAGCAAGAGTGGATGAAGGCGCTGGCGCCGTAGGAAAGCATATCGGGCGTCGCGAGCGAGAGGTCATCATGGAGCGGTACGTAACGGCCGTCGACAATATGACCGATGATTCGGCCGTTGATCGGCTGAGGGTTACCTTTGGGGCCGTACTTGAATCCTGCACGCTCCCGAACTGCATAGAGATTTGCACCCTTGGAGCCGGACTGCACTACCACAGTATTTTTCGGCCGCGCGACACGGCGGATTTCCTCTGGGATCGCCATAATTAAACCTCGAGTTCTTTAGTACTCATATTGTATTATCTGTACTAAGGAATGGCTTAATAAAAATCAAATCTGCAGGGGATTTTTCGTGTCGTTTGTACAAAATGCGGCAAAATTAAGGGCCGGATGCTCGATAACTAGCGATCCGACCCTAAGTTTGAAGAACACAAGAGATCAAACCCTTACTTTTGGGGCGATTCTTAGTTCAGATAATTGGGAATCCTTTAATAGAAGAATAGATAAGGAATTCTTTGCGAACAATGCAAGAATATTTGAGGTAAGACTTCCGAATTTCCCATAAATACGGAAGTTGTACTTCAGATTATCTCATAAAATCCGAAGTAATGATTCAGATTTTATGATTTGGACATGTCAAGCGACATAAGAATTGACCCTCAAAACGACATAAAAATTGACCCACCTCCAAAAGGGACAAAAGAACGGCATTTGACGTGCCGACCCGGAACGGCCGGTAGCCATGGCAGGGGATTGATGAGACAGTTGTGGAACAGGCTATCCACGGAAACTTGAAGGGTTTTGATGTGAATTTTCTATTTATTTCGCTGTTTTCTGATATGTATTTTCGTTTGATATGGTTGGCTTTAGGCCTACATAAATTTTAAAAATACGATTTTTTCGATGTATATTTTTTTAACTTTTGTAGGATAATTCAGTACGTAATTTCTATTTTGAGAGAGCTTTCCGGTGGCTTATATCAAGCGTTCGATAGATGACGAGTTGCTTTCCTGGATGAAAGATCCTTCCAGAAAACCACTGTTGCTTCGCGGTGCAAGGCAGGTCGGGAAAACAACGGCGGTCAGGGCACTGGCCAAGCGTTTCAAATACTTCATTGAGATTGATTTCAATCAGTCTGAGGCTGATCGCGAGCTTTTCGGGTCAGATGTTTCAACGCCAAAGCTGTGGGAAAACCTTGCTGCTATTCATGGTGTGACCTCAAAGCCAGGCAAAACACTCTTGTTTTTGGACGAGATTCAGGCCTGTCCCGCAGCTGTTAACCGGCTGAGATACTTCTATGAGCAGATTCCCGAACTTCATGTCATAGCGGCAGGATCTCTTCTTGAGTTTGTGCTTGAAGATTTGCCGAGTTTCGGTGTCGGTCGCGTACGGTCGCTCTTTGTTTATCCGCTGAGCTTTCAGGAGTTTCTTGCAGCTCTGGGCAAAGAAACTTTAGGAGATTTGGTGCGTAAGGCAAGCCCTGAGAACCCCTTGTTACCTGCTGTCCATGAGACGCTCACAGAAATGTTGCGAACGTTTTTGGTGATCGGAGGTATGCCGGAAGTTGTTCAGGAATACGTAGAAAATCACGATCTGATGAAGTGCCAGCTGATCCTTGATGAATTGATTACTTCGTTTCAAGACGACTTTCGTAAGTACAGTAAAAGAATTCCCGAGGCGCGTATCAACGAAGTTTTTAATGCAGTAGCCAAGCAGGGACACGGCAAGTTTGTTTACACCAAGGTGGGTGAGGGGCTCAAGCTCACTCAGGTCAAGGCGGCGCTGAACCTTCTGATACTGGCTGGACTTGTTTATCCTGTAACTCACACAGCTGCCAATGGTTTGCCATTGGGAAGTGAAATTAACGAGCGCTACAGGCGAATGATTCTTTTGGATACCGGATTTATGCAGCGCATGCAAAGCCTGGATCTCAGAGCTTTGTTGCAGTCTACGGATTTCAGCGCAGTTAATCGCGGTGCAGTGGCAGAAGTGTTCGTTGGAACGGAGCTTATCAAGGCGCAGAGTGCGTTTACGCGTTCGGCGCTTTGGTGTTGGCACAAAGAGGACTCCCGCAGTCAGGCAGAAGTTGATTATGTAGTTCAATCCGGTGACAACATTGTTCCCGTTGAAGTTAAGTCGGGTGGTAAAGGGGCCATGCAAAGCATGAGGGTGTTTTTAGAACAGAAACACGGACCTTATGGAGTGCGGACGTCACTTGAAAACTTTTCAACTTACAACAATATCCGGGTTTATCCGCTTTATGCTATCGGAAACTTGGTCCGTTCGATGTTCTGAACTTTTCCCCCTTCTTTCCACTTCGCAGAGGATAAGTCCTGTGGAAAAGCTGTGGAAAGTCTGAGTTTGTGCGGCTTGGCAAGGTGTGCTTATTTTTTAAGCACGCGAATACCCCGGAGGAAAGTTGTCAGGCAAGCTTGAGCTTTCTTTTCAGGCTTTCGGGTGTCTCGTACCGGCAGGGCGCTTTAAGTCCAAAGACCCGGAGCATGTCATCGAAGCGGTTCTCGACCGGATAAAACCGCAGACAGATCGGGACCTGCGGATTGCCGTCATCGAAAGCAACGGATGACTCCTGCTGCGCCTTTTTTGATGTCTTGGGGTGTGATGTCCTTGAGTTTGATTTTGAGGACTTCAAAGAGGTAGGTTTCAAGAGCGCGGCAGATAAAAGTCATCACGGAAGAACCTTCGTCCTGCGCCTGACCTGCGGCAGCTGTTGCCTCTGTGACAGTACCGCAGGCGGGGGTTCTCGGAGCGCTCTTGCGGGAGGCGTCTTTGTCGGCGCGTGTGAGTTTTCCGGAAATTTGCCGGTTGATGTGGCGCGTGATGGCTTCTTTGTGGCTGCCGAGCCGCGCGAAGACTTCGGTAACCACCTTGGGGGCGTCAATGCGGCTCCCGACGATGTTGCGGGCGGGAAACGTTGTCGCTTTATCCGGGTTGAGGATCTGCTCGGCGCACAAGAGAAATGCGGCTGTTTCTAGGGGAAGGCCGGCGTTTGTCGGGGCGGCTGAGCGTTAAACATCTGAGGCAGTTTCAGATCTTGCGTCCAGACTCGTCTCACAAGCGCTGAGCCGATATTGACGGTCTCTGCAAAGCCGTAATCGTTCCCGGGTTTCTTTGCTTTCTCGAGCCGGCGCAGCCTGACTTGCGCGTTGTTTTCCAGGTTTTCGGCGTGAGCAATCCGCGCCGCCTCAATATCTTTCTTTACCCGGTCTCTGAGCTTACGGACGTAGTCAGGGTCTTTTGCTTCCAGGACATCAAGCCGCCCGTGGTTTTCGATGACGCGGGAGCGGGGCTTGCCGCCAGCGTTGCGGTAGCTCTCGCACACACGGACGTACTTGTAGGCCTTGGTGCTCATGATCGTCACGTTTCTTGACGCGGCTCACTCCACGGAAAAAAGAGCCCTGCAGTCAAACGAAAGCAGGGCAGGAAACGAATGCGGATTACCGCGCCTTGGCGCCGGGCGCCCGCATCGATTCGCTGACATACGTCTTCTGCCGCATGGCTTCAAGAATCTGAGCCGCACGCGGCGCAATTTCACCGGCCGTAACGCCCGCGGCACGGCCCTTGACCGCTTCACCATGAAGCCACACGGCGCCGATCGTCGCAGAGACCAGGTCAAACTTCTGCGCAAAGAATGCGGCGAGCATGCCGCTTAAAACGTCGCCCGCGCCCGCCGTGGCAAGCATCGCGTTACCCGTGGGGTTAATCCAGGTGCGCGAGCTTCTCAGGGTAATGACGCTGCCGATTCCTTTGAGGATGCTGATGCAGCCCGTCTGCACGGCGAGTTCGCGAGCCGCGGTAATGCGGTCGGCGTTCACCTTTTCAATGGTGGAATGAATGATGTCGGCGGCTTCACCCGGATGCGGCGTAATGACGGTGTGCGCCTTCCTGGCGAGCACCGCGTCCTGCAGATCCTGATGTTTGGCCATCAGGCGCAGAGCATCGGCATCGATAATGAGCGGGACCGGTGCGGCAATGGCTTCCTTAAAGCGCGCAAGGGCTTTCTCTGAAAAGCCCATGCCGCAGCCCACGACGACCGCATCGGCTTTTGTAAGATCCAGCGGTTTAGCCGCAAACATGAGTTCAGGCTGCATGACGTCGTAAAGTGGCGCGTTTTCGCACATCAGTTCCACCGTCACGCGGCCGGCTCCGAGTTTAAGTGCCGCGCGGGCTGCAAGAAGCGCAGCGCCCACAGTGCCCTTGTCGCCCCCGATCACCACCACGTGGCCGTAGGTGCCTTTGTGCGAATTCTTGTCACGCATTTCGGCGATGTGCCGGAAGTCGTCGGTGTCCGAGAGCGAAACGTTTGTTAAGGGCACCGAGACGTCCAGTTCGTCAAGAAGCACGGTTCCTGCGGCGTCTGCGCCGTCATTCATGTAGCAGCCGGCCTTGGGTGCGAGCATCGAAACCGTAACGTCAGCCATGCAGCCGCGGGCATTACCCACCCAGCGGCCCGTCATCATGTCGATGCCGCTCGGAATGTCAATGGAAACGTGCAGGGCCTGACGTTCGTTAAACCACATGGCGGCGTCCTGCCAGTCGCCCGACAAGGGCTTTTTAAGCCCCGTGCCGAAAAGCGCATCCACGACCGCGTCGGCTTTCCCTGCACTGTAGGGATCCGCCACGGTTTCGCCGCCCGTTTTCACCCAGGCTTCGTACATTGCCTTGGCGTCATCTGTTTTGGGGGCATCCCCGGTGACGGTCGCGCAGGTCACGCGGTAGCCCTTAGCCTGAAGCGCAAGCGCCGCAGCGTAGCCGTCACCGCCGTTATTGCCCGGACCGCAGACAATGACGACGTGAGCGGGTTTGGCGATGCGGCTTTCAATCACGCGGGCAACGGCGTCGCCTGCGCGGCGCATCAGTTCTCCGGCGCCCAGAATGCCGGCATAACGGTGTTCAAGGGTGCTCAGTTCGTCAAGGTTAAGGATCTGCTGACTCATGGCTTTCGGGATCAAATAAGTAACGTCAGAAAAGAAAAGCGGCAGCAGACTTCTTTGAAAGTCTGTTGCGGCGGATGCGGTATTTTAGACGGGTGGAAGCACCGTCAGAGTCCTTGCGCCTTCATGAGTTCCATGAGCTTGCGTTTTCGTTTGAGTGTCACCCGCCAGCGTTTGGCTGCTTCTTCACAGAGGGGCACAGCACCATCAATCTGCCGTAAAGCGATTAACGCATCCGGTATTTGTCAAGACAAATTTCCAGCAGTTTGCGTATTTGCTCGGCACAGAGCTTGGCGATGATGTCTGTGACTGAAGGCATGGCGGTGAGTCCGGATGAAGGGTAGGAAAAGGTCGGCGGCAGGTCCGCCTCAACCGAGTGTAAGGTTGCAGGACAGTAGGACAACATTACTCCGCATAAATCCGGAGTAGGGCCCCGTTCTTTAGCACGGCCGTGTACTGCAGGTCCTTATCTTCGTCTGTCTGTAGTAATGAGCGGGCTTGCCGACCAGATGGCAGTGATCCCCGGCAAACGAAGCAAATAGACTGAATATTCGGTCAACCGGAAGTATCCCGCCGCGGGGTTTTCCGACCGTCCGAAAAATCCCCGTTTTTGTGGCAGTACGGGCTCCCTGAAATCTATAATTAACTGCTTAACTCAGGTGAGAGTGTCAGCGGGCGTTTCACCCCTCTGACGGGCAGTACCTCACACACAATTTTCCATTTCTTTGCGAGCCGAAGACCATCCATGTCCAGCGCATCCGTCATTTTTAAGCTCACGGGCAGCAACGCCCTGTCTGCCTTCCGTGCCAATCGTCTTTTGACAGCCCTTAAAGGTGTCGAAGCCGGTGTCACCGCCGTGAGCGCCTGCTATGTGCACTTCGTGTCGGCCACCCGTGAACTGACGCAGACCGAAAAAGAGCGCTTAAATGCGCTTCTTGACTACGGTGATCCGGCCGCAGCCCCGAAGGCCGGCCTTCAGTTTCTGACGGTGCCGCGTCTGGGAACGATCAGCCCCTGGGCGAGTAAGGCTACCGACATCGTGCATAACTGCGGCATTGACTGCGTGGAGCGTGTCGAGCGCGGCATTCTTTATACGCTTGAAGGCGATATTGCAGCCGGTAAAGCCGAGATGCTCACCAAGCTTTGCTTTGACCGGATGACTGAAACAGCACTTGCCGCTGACGCTGATATCTCCTGCCTTTTTGCGGACGTTCCGGGTAAGCCGATGGCAACGGTGGACGTCGTCGCGGGCGGCCGCACGGCGCTTGAAAAGGCCAACCAGGAAATGGGCCTTGCGCTCGCGCCGGATGAAATCGCGTATCTCGTTGAAGCTTTCACCAAGCAGGGCCGTAACCCCACCGACGTCGAACTCATGATGTTTGCGCAGGCAAACAGCGAACACTGCCGTCACAAGATCTTTAACGCCGAATTCACGATTGACGGCGTAAAGCAGGATAAAACCCTTTTCGGCATGATCCGCGAGACGCACAAAAAGAGCCCGCGCGGCACGATCATCGCTTACAGCGACAATGCGGCCGTGTTTGAAGGTCCTACGGTGCCGCGCCTTTATCCGCGTCCCACAAAGGAGGACACCTTCGGCTCAGTCTTCACGGAGCGCCTTGAGCCTACGCACACCGTTTTTAAGGTTGAAACGCATAACCATCCCACAGCGATCTGTCCGTTCCCCGGCGCTTCCACCGGTTCAGGCGGCGAAATCCGCGACGAAGGTGCAACGGGCCGCGGCGCGCGCCCGAAGGCGGGCCTCTGCGGCTTCTCGGTCTCGGCGCTTCATCTCCCGGACGCCCCGCAGGCCTGGGAAAACGACAAGGACACAAACGGCGGGAAAGAAACGTCTGAAGGCGTCTACGGGGCACCGGGCCGTATTGCAACGCCCTTGTCCATCATGACCGAAGGCCCGATCGGTGCCGCGGCTTTTAATAACGAATTCGGCCGCCCCAACATCCTCGGCTACTTCCGTGCGTTTGAAGCGCACATCGGCGCGGTGCGCTACGGTTACCACAAGCCCATCATGCTTGCGGGCGGTATCGGCAACATCCGTGACGACCAGACAGCGAAGCAGACGCTCCCGCCGGGAACCCTCATGATTGTGCTCGGGGGCCCCGGGATGCGCATCGGCCTCGGGGGCGGCGCGGCAAGCTCCATGACCACGGGTTCCAACGCCGAAAGTCTAGACTTTGATTCCGTGCAGCGCGGCAACCCCGAAATGCAGCGCCGTGCGCAGGAAGTGATCGACCGCTGCTGGGCAAGCGGCGCAGACAACCCGATTCTTGCGATTCACGATATCGGCGCGGGCGGGCTTTCCAACGCCATGCCCGAACTCGCGGACCTCTCGGGGCACGGTGCAACGTTGTCCCTGGAAAAAGTGCCGGTTGAAGAAAAGGGCATGAGTCCCCTCGAAGTCTGGTGTAACGAAAGCCAGGAGCGCTACGCCATTGCCGTGGCGCCCGAATCCTTAAAGACCTTTGACGCTTTCTGCCGCCGTGAGCGCTGCCCCTATGCGGTGCTCGGGGAAATCAGTAACGACGGGGAACTCATCGTTGAAGGCCGCACGGGTGAAAAGCGGGCAGTGGATATGCCCATGGAAGTGCTCCTCGGGAAACCCCCGCGCATGCACCGTGATGTAAAGACCGTGGTGCGCGAACACGCCCCGTTTGATATCGGCCGCATGACGGTCCCTGAAGCCCTTAAGGCCGTGCTCCGGCACCCGACGGTCGCTTCCAAGTCCTTTTTGATTTCTATCGGTGACCGCTCGGTCGGGGGCCTCGTTTCCCGCGATCAGTTTGTCGGCCCCTGGCAGGTGCCGGTGGCTGACTGCGCCGTCACAACCGTGAACTTCACGGGTTATAAGGGTGAAGTGATGGCCGTGGGTGAACGTACGCCCGTCGCGGTTCTGGATTCTGCCGCGGCCAGCCGCATGGCGGTCGCGGAAGCGATGACCAACATCACCGCCGCTGACATTGATCCGGCCCTTGTAAAGTTGTCCGCGAACTGGATGGCGGCCTGCGGCGCCGAAGGCGAAGACGCCAAGCTCTTTGCGGCGGTGAAGGCTGCAAGCGAATACTGCCAGGCGCTTAACGTTTCGATCCCCGTGGGCAAGGACTCCTGCTCGATGCGCACGGCCTGGGACGATAAGGATGAAAAGAAGTGTGTCACAAGCCCCGTGTCCCTCATTGTTTCGGCGGCAGCACCCGTGGGCAACGTGAGACTCACTCTGACGCCCCTTCTTCGCACCGATAAGCCGAGCGTTCTTGCGCTCTTTGATCTCTCCGGCGGCCGCGCCCGTATGGGAGCATCGATCCTTGCGCAGGTTGCGCAGAGTTTCGGTGATACGGCGCCCGATGCTCCGGACGCACAAAAGCTCGTGCGCTTTGTGAAGCTCATCCGTAAGTTGACGCTTGCGGGCTGCGTCACCGCTTATCACGACAGAAGCGACGGCGGCTTGGCGGCAACGCTCTCTGAAATGATGTTTGCCTCGCACGTGGGCCTTGACGTCACGCTTGACGGCTTGATTGACGGCGCCAAGGACGTCGAAGCCGCAACCGCCGCGCTCTTTAACGAAGAAATCGGCGCTGTGGTGCAGATTCCGGCTGACCGCCTCGAAGACGTGAAGTCGCAGGCCGCAGCGGCGGGGCTGTCTGACTGCCTCTTTGTGGTTGCCCGCATCAACACCACGGATACCTTTAAGGTGACGTGCGGCGAGAATGTCCTGGTTGACGAAAAGCGCACGGATCTGATGCGCGTTTGGAGCGAGGTTTCGCACGAAATCGCGCGCGGCCGCGACAATCCGGCGTGCGCCGACAGCGAACTGGAAGTCGCCTGCGGCACCGACCATCAGGGGTTGTTTGTCAAAACCACCTTTGATCCGGAAGAGCATCCGAGCGGACCGTACATTCATTCCGGTGACGTGCGTCCGAAGATTGCGGTGTTGCGTGAACAGGGCGTGAATTCCCAGACCGAAATGGCCGCGGCCTTCACAAAGGCCGGTTTTGAAGCCTGGGACGTGCATATGACGGACCTCCTCTCGGGCCGCATTACGCTTGAGGGCTTCAAGGGCCTTGCGGCTGTCGGGGGCTTCTCCTACGGTGACGTCCTCGGGGCTGGCGGCGGCTGGGCAAAGACCATTCTCTTTAACGACCGTTTAAGCGACATGTTTGCGGCGTTTTTTGCACGGCCCGACACCTTTACGCTCGGGATCTGCAACGGCTGCCAGATGGTAAGCCGCCTCAAATCCCTCATTCCGGGGGCAGAGGCCTGGCCGCAGTTTGTCAGGAACCGCTCTGAACAGTTTGAAGCGCGTCTCGTGCAGGTGCGCATTGAAGAGTCGCCCTCGATTCTTTTCCGCGGAATGGCCGGCAGCACCATGCCGATCGTGAACTCCCACGGTGAGGGGCGCGTCCTTTGGTATAAGCCTGAAGACGCCGCGAAGGCCTTTGTGGCCGCGCGCTATGTGGATTCCCACGGTAATCCCACCGAGGTGTATCCCTTAAACCCGAACGGCTCTGAGGGCGGTGTGACAAGTCTGACGACCGCAGACGGCCGTGCGACCATCATCATGCCGCACCCGGAACGCAGCCACCGTGCGGTGCAGCTCTCCTGGCATCCGAGGAACATGGGTGAAGATTCGCCCTGGATGCGGATGTTTGAAAACGCCCGCGTCTGGGTGGGTTAAGAGGGTAATAGCCTGAGTGCAACCCCTGCATTGTGCAAATCGTGCGGTGCAGGGGTATTTTTTTGGAAACCGATTTATGACTTGGGAAGTCTTCGGGGCGTTTGTGGTGACAAGTCTCATTCTTGCCGTAGCGCCCGGCCCGGACAATCTCTTTGTGCTCGTGCAGTCGGCGGTGTATGGCGCGAGATCTGGCCTCGCGGCAGTGGCGGGGCTTGTGACCGGAGCGGCGCTTCAGACCGTGGCAGCGGCGGCGGGCGTTGCGGCAGTTGTTGCCGCTTCCGACGTGCTTTTCTGGGGCATCCGGATTCTCGAGGCGCTCTACCTTTTGTACCTTGCCTAGGGCGCCTGGCACGCGCCGCACGATACGGGGAATGCCCGAGGGGTTGCTTTAAGTTACGGTGCGCTTTACCGCCGCGGGATTGTGATGAATATTACGAACCCCAAGGTACAGATTTTCTTTCTCGCGTTTTTCCCGCAGTTTGTCACAGAATTTCCCGCATTCCTCCCGGGGCTTGAGCCCCGGGAGGAATGCGGGCT
>ERZ1034913.1883-NODE-1883-length-11601-cov-20.609735_pt1 | contig 11601 bp, 7 predicted proteins | sample MGYA00520697_ERZ1034913 | MGnify/ENA primary metagenome ERZ1034913 (study PRJEB33766, sample SAMN09781786) | gut metagenome | biome: gut microbiome | host: Homo sapiens | place: Madagascar | study: EMG produced TPA metagenomics assembly of the PRJNA485056 data... | reverse complement strand
CGTTGCCGTCCACATCGGTGGAGTAGGCGATCTGGTAGCCGTCGTCGGTGACGGAGGGAGCAGCCCAGGAAGTGTTGGACATGGGGTAGTTGATGACGGTAGCGGTATCGCCGTAGTAGGAGTCGATGCCCTCATCGCGGTAAGCAGCGATGACGGTCATGATGGCCTTGCGCAGATCCTTGGAGGCCTGGGAGGAGGGGTCGCCGCTGACGTTGACGTTCTTGGCGCTCAGGGCGATGTAGCCGTAGCCGCGGTAATCCTTCAGGCGGGTGGTGATGACGGGGCCGTCCTCACCCTCGGCGCCGTTGATGTCGGCGATCTGGTCAGCAACCTCCAGAGAGTAGGAAGGATCGGAGATGTCGATGGTGCCGGCCTGAACGCCGGTGATCTTATCGGCCTCCTGGGTCTCCTTCATGTTGACGTGGGCAACCTTCGGTGCGCCGTTGAAGTAGTCGGGGTTGGCATCCAGGTAGACAACGCCGTCGCTGTACTTGGAGAAGGTGAACATACCGCCGCCCAGAGGAGCGCTGGTCTTGGAGCGGACGCCGCTCAGATCACCCTTGACAAAGCCGAAGGAGTTGTTGTCGTAGTCGTACAGGCTCTCATCGCCGTAGTAGTGCAGGGGGGCAATGGGCATCTGCAGCTGGTAGATCATGGTGGTGGACAGCTCGCTGGTGGTCAGCGTCATGCTGTAATCACCGGTCTTGACGATACCGGCAACGTTGGCAACTGCATTGCCGACATTGACACCGGTGGTGGCGTATGCGTAGACATCCTCGGGGATCAGCTCAGACAGGGCAGAGCCGGCGGACTCGGCCTCCATAGCGGAGAAGCTCCAGTCGTACTGCTCGCCGATCGCCAGGAAGAAGTCCTTGGCGGTGGCATCGGCAGCCAGACCATCGAAGCCCCAGCCGGCAGCAGCGGAGGCAACATCGGTAGCACCGTTGGCCATCATATAGTCAACGATCTCCTGGGCAAACTTCACGCCGCCGTCATTGACAGCATCCCAGAAAGCCTTCTGCTGTTCTTCGGTGAAGTTGGTGTAGTCGGTGTTGTCCTCGCCGGCCTCAGCGATCAGCTTGGACAGGGTGGACATAGAATTGCGGTACTCCTCCAGACCAACGATGGGGGTGGAGTACATGGTTACAGAGCCGTCATACGTAGGATCGAGGAAAACATACATCGAGAAGATGACGTCGTCGATGGTGACAGGCTCGCCGTCGGAGAACTTCAGGTCGTCGCGCAGCTTGATATCGTAGGTGACGGTGCCGTCGTCATTCTCGGTGACAACGCAGTCAGAGGTGCCGTAGTAGGTGTAGTCGGTGCCGTTGTACTCGCGGGTCTCACCCTCGATGCCGTTCAGGATCATCTCGCCCTTACGGTCGGCGCCCAGCAGGCCCAGCTGGGTCAGGTCAATGACATCCTGGTCGGAAGCAGAGGCGGCGAAGAAGGGGCTGAACTTGCCCTCAAAGCCGGTCTCTGCCAGAACGAGGGTGCCATCAGAAGCGGCCGTGTTAGATGCTTCGGCAGTAGCAGTGCTGGTGCTCTCGCTGGTCGCGTCGGACGCAGCACCGCCGCAGCCAGCCAGCACGCTGACGCTGAGTGCGGCAGCAGATGCCAGTGCAATGACTTGCTTGGTGTTTTTCATGTGTAAAACCTCCTATATTTTGCCCTCACCTACAAATCATTATTACGCTCCCCAAGAGCGTAATACGAGAAAGGGGTACCCCTTTCTGAACCCTGTTGTTTCTTTACAGCGCACACTTGTCGATAATGACTTATTGTTTAGCATACCGTAAAATCGCAAAAAAGTCAACCGAAAATCACACTTTTGTACCTTTTGACGAAATTTGGATAAGAATTTTGGAAGGGTGGGTTTGAGCCTTCCCCCTTGGGGGAAGGTGGCCGGGCGAAACGAGGTCGGATGAGGGGCGTGTTTGCCGATGCTGCGCCGTAAAAGGGAAATCACGGCAAGACCGTCCCTCATCAGTCCGCTCCGCGGGCAGCTTCCCCCGAGGGGGGGGAGCCTTTCCTCTGCGCACAAAAAACGTGCCCCGCCTCCCGGCAGAGCACGCCCTTATATAATGTATAATTATTCTTCCCTATTCCACGGCATCTTTTTGACCATCCCCGCCGCGGCGGCAAATGCGGCACAGGCGGCGATTTCAAAAAGTATAAAAATACCGTGTGTGTCAAGCAGTTGTCCTCCATCCGCAAACGCTGCCATCCCCTGCCCCGCGGCAGCCACGCCGCACAAGACGGCAGAGGCCACACACAAAGAGGGCAATTTTTGCACGGTCTGTTCGTGGATGTAAGCCCGCATCGGGTCGCCGCCGCGCATTGCACGCACCAGTACCACCACGGCGTACAACGCCAGTACCAGCGCTGCCATGTAGGGCAGCTCCAGGTAGAGCGGTGCGCGGGCCGTGGCCCCGGGCAAAACGCCCGCCGCCACGGTCAGCGCCGCACCGCCGCCGCACAAAGCCCACAGCCGGGCCAGCGCCTTGCCGCGCGGGATCTCACCTGCATAGCGGTAGTGTGCCCCGCGGTACCGGTAGTTGCCGTTCAGGTCTTTTTCAAAGTCATCGAGATAGGCGCGCTTCTTCTTTTTCTCGCGGTCGGCCATCACACGATACCTGCCAGGTCATAGTTGTCCAGCCACTGTTTGGCCGTCTCGCTGACACCGCGCAGGCAGCTTTCCTCAAAGGGGGTTGTCAGGCCTGCGTTCTTCAAAAGCTCGGTAAAGGTGCGGCTGCCGCCCTGCTTGGTGTAGGCCATGTAGTGTGCCCAGGCGTCGGCGCGATCCTTTTGCAGCATCGCCCAGAATTGCAGGCTGACGGTCTGCGCCAGGCAGTAGTCAATGTAGTAGAAGGGGCTTTGGTAAATATGCATCTGGCGCTGCCAGTACTCACCCGCGCCGTAGAAGGGAATTTCGCCGTCCAGGCGCATCCAGGGCTGGTAGATGGCGGCCAGCTTCTTCCACTCCTCGTGGCGCTGGGCCGGGGTCAACTCTGGGTGCTCATAAACGATATGTTGGAAATGGTCGACCATCGTGCCGTAAGGGATGAAGGTCAGCGCGCCCGCCAGATGGCTGTACCGGAACTTGCGGGCGTCCGCACCGAAGAAGCCCTCGGCCCAGGGCCAGGCGAAGAACTCCATCGACATGGAGTGGACCTCGCAGGCCTCCATACTGGGCCAGACGTAGGAGTACGGGATGCGGTCGCGGTTCATGTAGGCGGCAAAGGCGTGGCCTGCCTCGTGGGTCACGACCTCGACGTCATGCTGCGTGCCGTTGAAGTTGGCAAAAATGAACGGCATTTCGTAATCGCCCAGGCTGGTGCAGTAGCCGCCGCCCGCCTTGCCGGGGGTGGACAGCACATCCAGCAGCTCGTCATCCAGCATTTTGTTGAAGAACACACCGCTCTCGGGGGAAAGTTCCTCATAGAACTTCTTGCCCTGCTTGAGGATGGCGTCGGCGTCGCCCGCCGGGCGCGGGTTGCCGCTGCGGAACATCAAGGCGTTGTCGGCGGCGTTCATCGGGTACTGCTTGCCCAGACGCCTGGCCTGCTCACGGTAGATGCTGTCGGCCAGCGGCACAATATACTTGACCACGGCGGCGCGGAACTTTTCTACGTCAGCCTTCGTGTAGCAGTTGCGGCCCATGCGGTAGTAGCCCAGGGTGGTGTAACCCTCATAGCCAAGCTTTTTGCCCATCGTGTCGCGCAGGTGGACGAGCTTGTCATAGATGCCGTCAAACTCGGCCTCATGCTCCTTGTACCACGCGCCCTCGGCCTTCCAGGCGGCCAGGCGGCGGGCATCGTCGGGGTCGTTCTTGAAGGGCGAGAGCTGGCTCAAGGTATAGACGCCGCCCTCAAAGGGGATCTGCGCCGACGCGATGAGTTTGCCGTACTCGGTGGTCAGCTTGTTTTCCTGGGCCATCTCGTCCAGGATGGCGGGCGAGAACGCCTTGTCGGCGATCTCGGCGTTGACGAACATCAGGCTGCCGTACTCGGCCTCGAACTCCTTGCGGAAAGGCGACGCCAGCATAGCCTGGCTCCAGGCGTTCTGGCACTCCTGCAGCTGGGGGATGGCCTCGTTCCAGAAGTTCATCTCCTCGTCGTAGAATTTGTCGCGGGTGTCAATGCTGTTGCGCACGCTGGCCAGCTGGGCGGCAGTGTCAACGTGTTTGTTGAGCGTTTCCTCTTCCAGGAAGATTTCGCGGGCCTCGGCGTAGGATTTTGCGTTTTCCAGCCGGGTGCGCAGGTCGGCGAACTGCTGCTTGACCGCATCCAGATCCGGGCGGGCATAGGGCATTTCTGAGAATTTCATGGGGTGTCTCCTTTGCTTGTTTTTGTTTGTATTATAGCACGGGGAGGGAGCGGGCGCAACGCCTCGTTTTTTCGTCAAATCACCCACCCCGCCCTTTCTTTTTTGGCGGATTCGTCGATTGCGGATTTTTATACACAATGTTAAAATATAAATAATACCACTTTATAAGGAGCATCCCATGGACAACATAAAAATTCTGGAAGTGAAGCAGAGTATCTTTGCTTCCAACGACGAGCAGGCCGCCGCGCTGCGGGCTGACCTGAAAGCGAAGAAGGTGTTTCTGCTCAACCTGATGAGCGCACCGGGGTCCGGCAAAACCACGACGTTGCGCAGAACCATTGCAGCCCTCAAAGATGAGCTGCGCATCGGTGTGATGGAAGCGGACATTGACTCCGATGTGGATGCCCGCGCCATCGCCGGGACCGGGGCAAAGTCTATCCAGCTGCATACCGGCGGTATGTGCCACCTTGACGCCGAAATGACCCGGCAGGGGTTGGAAGGTCTGGGCACCGGGGACATCGATTTGGCGATTCTCGAAAACGTCGGCAACCTGGTCTGCCCTGCCGAGTTTGACACCGGCGCAGTGAAGAACGCCATGATTTTGTCGGTGCCAGAGGGCCACGACAAGCCGCTGAAATACCCGCTGATGTTCCAGGTATGCGACATCGTGCTTGTGAACAAAATCGACGTGATGCCGTACTTTGATTTTGACCTGGACAAATGCCGAGAGTACGTCGCCATGCGCAACCCGAAGGCGAAGGTCATCCCCATCTGTGCCAAGACCGGGGAAGGCATCGACGAGTGGGCTGACTGGTTGAAAGAGCAGGTCAGGGAGTGGCAGGCGTAACCATCCGCCAGGCAGAGTTGTAGGGGCCGCACATGTGCGGCCCGCGGCCTTGCCTTTACCGCTCGTCTGCCTTACACGCCCGGGCCGGGCATGCCCGGCCCCTACAATGCAGCAAAACCAAACGGAGAAACCACACATACAAAGGAGCACACCATGAGCAAACCCACTGCGTTCCCGCTGGACGAGAGCAAGCTGCCCTTCCGGATCCCGAAGGACCAGCCGTTCCGGGAAATTATCGCCAAGCTGGGCCAGATGATCACTGACCGCATCCCTGCCAAAAAGGGCACGCTGACCCAGGACGACCCCGAATACTGGGGCCTTGCGTCCATCGTGACCGACGAGATGGCCGAGGTTGCATTGAAAATGAAGGTCCGCAAGCCCATGACCCTGCCCGAGCTGGTCAAGGCTACCGGCAAACCTGCCGACGAGCTGGAACCGCTGCTGCAGCAGATGGCTGTGGTCGGATTACTGGAATACAACTGGGAAAATCCCCGCCGGGAGAAGCAGTACATCCTGCCGATGTTCGTGCCAGGCAGCGCGGAATTTTTCAATATGAACAAACAGCAGATCGCCGACCACCCCGAGGTCACGGCCTTCTTCGAGCGGATGACCTTTTTGCCGCTGGAACACATCACCGCCATGGTGCCGCCGGGCGGCGCGGGTATCGGTATGCACGTCATCCCGGTGGAAAAGGCCATCGAGACTGAGAACCAGTCCGTAGACGTGGAGCATATCTCCCACTGGCTGAAAAAGTATGACGGCAAGTATGCCGCCGGGCCGTGCAGCTGCCGTATGTCCCGCGCCGCCATGGGCGAGGGCTGCGGCGACGATCCCGACGACTGGTGCATCGGCGTCGGCGACATGGCCGACTACCTTGTGGAGACGAACAAAGGCCACTACGTCACCTACGACGAGGTGATGCAGATTTTGCAAAAGGCCGAGGACAACGGCTTTGTACACCAGATCACGAACATCGATGGCGAGAACAAGATTTTCGCCATCTGCAACTGCAACGTCAACGTCTGTAACGCTTTGCGCACCAGCCAGCTGTTCAACACGCCCAACATGAGCCGCTCGGCCTACGTTGCCAAAGTCGCGCCGGAAAACTGCGTAGCATGCGGCCGCTGTGTGGAGTACTGCCCCGCCGGTGCGGTCAAGCTGGGCCAAAAGCTCTGCACCAAGGAAGGGCGCGTTGTCTACCCGCGCCAGGAACTGCCCGATACCGTAAAGTGGGGCCCCGAGAAGTGGGCCATCGACTACCGCGACAAGAACCGTATCAACTGCTATGACACCGGCACGGCCCCCTGCAAGACGGCCTGTCCTGCCCACATTGCCGTGCAGGGCTACCTGAAAATGGCCGCCCAGGGCCGCTACCGCGACGCGCTGGCGCTGATCAAAAAAGAGAACCCCTTCCCCGCCGTCTGCGGCCGCATCTGCAACCGCCGGTGCGAGGATGCCTGCACCCGCGGCACCGTGGACCAGGCTGTTGCCATCGACGCCGTGAAGAAGTTCATTGCCCAGCAGGACCTGAACGCCGAGCACCGCTATGTGCCCGACGTCGTCCAGCCGTCGCTGCAAGGGCCGTGGCCGCAGAAAATTGCCATCATCGGCGGCGGCCCGGCGGGCCTGAGCTGCGCTTACTTCCTGGCGACCCAGGGCTACAAGCCCACCGTGTTTGAGAAAAACGAGCGCCCCGGCGGTATGCTGCGGTACGGTATCCCCTCCTTCAAGCTCGAGAAAGACGTCATTGACGCCGAGATCGACGTACTGCGGGAGCTGGGCGTGGACATCCACTGCGGCGTGGACGTGGGCAGGGATGTGACGCTGGCCCAGCTGCGCGAGCAGGGCTACAAGGCGTTCTACATTGCCATCGGCTGCCAGGGCGGCCGCAAGGCGGGCGTGCCCGGCGAGGATGCCGCAGGCATTGAGACTGCCGTACACCTGCTGCGCACCGTGGGCGGCGACGAAAGCCATAAGATGCAGGGCAAGACCGTTGTCATCGGCGGCGGCAATGTCGCCATCGACGCGGCGCGGGTCGCCTTGCGCTGCGGGTCCGACGATGTGACAATGGTCTGCCTGGAGCCGCGGGAGAAGATGCCCGCCTCGGTGGAGGAAATCGCCGAGGCCGAGGAGGAAGGCACCAAAATCACCTGCGGCTACGGCCCGAAGGAGTTTATCGCCGAAAACGGCCATGTCACCGCCGTGGTGCTGAAAAAGTGCACCGGTCTCTACAATGCTGAGGGCCGCTTTGCGCCCACCTACGATGAGAACGACACCATCACCCTGCCTTGCGAGAACGTTGTGCTCAGCATCGGCCAGTGCATCGAGTGGGGCGACCTGCTGAACGGCGAGGCCGTAGAGCTGGGCCGTGGCCAGGGTGCCGTGGCCGACGCGCTGACCTACCAGACCGCGCAGCCCGACGTGTTTGTGGGCGGCGACGTCTATACCGGCCCGCGCTTTGCCATCGACGCGATTGCGGCAGGCAAACAGGGGGCAATCTCCATCCACCGCTATGTGCAGCCCAACACCAGCATGACGATCGGCCGCAACCGCCGGGATTTCCACGAGCTGGACAAGAACAATCTGTCCCTGGGCGAGTACGACCATGCCCCGCGCCAGACCGCCGCACTGGACGAGAGCATCGACACCCACCGTTCCTTCCGGGATGCGCACCTGACGCTGACCGAGGATCAGGTCAAAATCGAGACAGCCCGCTGTCTGGGCTGCGGTGCCAGCGTCGTCGACCCGAACAAGTGCATCGGCTGCGGCGTCTGCACGACCAAGTGCGAGTTTGACGCTATCCATCTGCACCGCGACCTGCCCGAGTGCAGCAAGATGGTCAAGAGCGAGGACAAGTTCAAGGCCATTCTGCCCTACATGGCGAAGCGGGAAATCAAGATTCGTTTCTCCAAAAAGGAGAAGTAAATGCACGAGCTGGGCATTGTGTTCCACATCATCCGCACGGTGGAGGATGTGGCAAAGCAAAACGATGTATCCCACATCCGACGGGTGACATTGCAGCTGGGCGAAGTCTCCGGCGTGGTGGAGAGCTACCTGCAGGATTGTTGGAAGTGGGCCGCCGCGAAGTCTGAGATTTTACCCGGCGCGGTGCTGGCGGTGGAGACCATCCCCGCCGTGACTCTCTGCGAGGACTGCGGGCAGCAGTACCCCACCGTGCAGTATGGCCGAATCTGCCCCCACTGCCGGAGCGAACATACGCATCTGGTGCAGGGGAACGAGATGATGATCAAAGAGGTGGAGGCAGTAGAATAAAAGCCTTCCCCCTTGGGGGAAGCCAAGAAAAGGCGCGTGTGCGAGAAGTTTTCGCACACGCGCCTTTTTCTTATTTCTCCCCTTCGGGGAAAATCACCTTATTGACGAAGAAGAAGATCACCATGGACACGCCGCCGTTCAAAACCGTCGTGCCGATGTTGTAGATGAAGTCCGGCACCAGCAGGCCAGCCACCGCCACCCAAACACAGTTGATGGAGTTGACGATGCAGGTGATGATGCAGAACGCCGCCACATACCAGGCAATTTGCTTGCCCAGGTTGCCCTTGCTGCGGAACACAAAATTGCGCTGGATCGGGAAGTTGATGCACTCGCCAATCACCATCGCGATCATGTAGGCGCAGAAGTAGGGCAGACCGCCGTGGGCGGCATCATACCCTAAAATATTCCACTGGAACGTCTCGCCAAAGAGCGTTACCGGGATGCCCGGCCAGCCGAAATCCACGACCGGCAGGCCGCTGAATGCGGCGGGCAGAAACTGCAAAAGCAAGTATTTGAACACCGTAATTAAATTTGACACGATGACGAACAAGCCGCCCTCACGCACCCACTTGGCAGCGGCGGGGTGCTTAGCCGCAAAGGTATTCCAAAATTGCATGGCTGCACCTCCTGTCAGCTGTTGCGCAGACGGTTTTCCAGCTGCGCGTTCAAAATCACGTTCTTGACGGCCTCAAAAATCACTCGCACCAGGCCGATGACCCAAAAGCCCTGCACTTCCATCACGATACCGTCCACCATGCCCATGCTGATGGCACCATTGGTCATTTTGGCCAGTGCGCGCAGCGGCATATTGTACTGGAACAGCACATTCAAATCCGGCTTGCCTTTTTTGTAACTGGCGTTCAGCAGCACGGTCAGCACCGCCCAGACCAGCCAGCCCAGGGGGCTGCGTCCATGGTTCAGCTCGCCCAGCGTCATGTTGCGGTCAATTTTGACCCGGTCGTCAGGGATGGGGCGGCCCAGCAGAGTCTCCCACTCGGCGTCGGGTACGGTTTGCACCTTGCCGCTCTGGTAGTGCGGCAGCGCCTTCCCGGCATAGGGGTTCAGCGCGTCGGTGCCGATGACCTCGACCGCAGCGGTCAGGCGGATGTCCGCAGAGCTTGCCCCTACGCGAAGCTCATACGTGCCGCCCTCCACCTCCCAGCTGTCGGTGCGGGTGTTCCAGTAGCGGAACGCCTTGTCGTCCAGCGTCAGGGTCACGGTCTTGCTCTCCCCTGCCGCCAACTGCACCTTGGCAAAGGCTTTCAGCTCCTGTGCAGGGCGGAAAATTTCAGCATTCGGCTTGGCCACGTACAGCTGCACAATCTCTGCCCCGGCGCGGTCGCCGGTGTTGGTCACGGTCAGGGTCGCGCTGTGGGCGTCGGCACGCAGGTCACTGTACGCAAACTGCGTATAGCTCAACCCATGACCGAAGGGGAACGCCACCGGCACCCCGGCGGTTTGGTAATAGCGGTAGCCGACGTACAATCCCTCGCGGTACTGCACGGTGCGGCCAGGGCCTGCAAAGTGGTCGCGGGCGGGGGTGTCGTCGTAGGCGTTGGCCCAAGTCTCGGCCAGCTTGCCGCCGGGGTTGATTTTGCCGGTCAGCACGTCCACCATCGCGCCCGCGCCCGCCTGGCCGCCCAGTGCGCCGTAAACCAGCGCTTTGCAGTGGGCCAGCCACGGCGTTTCCAGCGAGGCACCGGCGTTCACAATGACTACCGTGTTGGGATTGGCTTCGCGCACAGCCTGCAAAAGCTCGATCTGGTTGTCGGCCAGCTTCATATCGGCGCGGTCCAGGCCCTCGCTCTCCTTGATCTCGTCCAGTCCCAGGCAGAGCAGCACGGCGTCCGCTTTTGCGGCCAGTGCGACGGCCTCGGCCTGCTTGGCGGCATCGGGTTTGCCCTGGCGGTCAAAACCCGGGGCAAAGCCCACACTGTGCAGGCCGCTGTCGTTCAGACAATCCAAGAAGGTGTCCACTTTGATGGAGTTAACGGCGCTGGACCCTGCACCCTGGTAGCGCGGCGTCTCGGCAAAGTCGCCGATGACCGCCACACGCGTGCCCTCGGCCAGCGGCAGCAGGGCATCGTCGTTTTTCAGCAGCACAACACTCTCCCCTGCCGCGCGGCGGGCCAGCGCATGGTGGGCGTCGGCGTCAAAACTGTGGCTGTGGCGTTCTACGGCGGCGTGGGTGTCCAGCACCAGCGTCAGCAGCTCATCCAGGCGGGCGTCCACATCGGCCTCGGTAATTTTGCCGGACCGTACGGCGGCCAGCAGCTCCCGCACGGCGTCCCCGCCGGGGGCAGGCATTTCCAGCGTCGAGCCGTTTTTCACGCCCAGCGCATGGTCATTACTGCCGCCCCAGTCGGTCACGACCGCGCCGTCAAAGCCCCACTCCTCGCGCAGGATATCCTGCAAAAGGTGGGCGTTCTCGTTGGCGTAGATGCCGTTGATGAGATTGTAGCTGGACATGAGGGCCTTGGGGTGCGCCTCTTTGACGACGATCTCAAACCCGGTCAGGTACAGCTCCCTCAGCGTCCGCTCGTCCACCACCGAGTCCGATGCCATGCGGCGCAGCTCCTGGCTGTTGACGGCGAAGTGCTTGGGGCAGGCGGAGATGCCTTCCGACTGGATGCCGCGCACGTAGGCGGCGGCCATCTTGCCGGAGAGATAGGGATCCTCGGAGAAATACTCAAAGTTGCGGCCGCAGAGGGGACTGCGCTTGGTGTTCAGGCCCGGACCCAGCAGAACGGCGACCTCCTGCGCGGCGGCCTCCTCGCCCATGGCCCGGCCGATTTCCTCGCCCAGCGCCGGATCCCAGCTGCACGCCACGGTGGCGGCTGTGGGGAAGCAGGTGGCCGGCACGCTGGGGTTCAGCCCCAGGTGATCCGCCGCCCCGGCCTGCTTGCGCACGCCGTTGGGGCCGTCGGACAGGGTGATGGACGGCACACCCGCATTTTTGTAGCCCCGCGTCGTGAATACGGTATCGCCGGACAGCAGAGCGCATTTTTGTTCAAGGTTTAGTTTGGTTATAATATCTGTGTGTTTCATGGGTCTCTCCCCGCATAAAAAGCAAGGGCGGCAGCGCATTCTGCCGCCCTTAGGCAATACCGCATAATTCTAAGTGCCGATACGGCGAGCGAGGTGCGGCAGCT
>ERZ1034913.1879-NODE-1879-length-11616-cov-44.958481_pt1 | contig 11616 bp, 7 predicted proteins | sample MGYA00520697_ERZ1034913 | MGnify/ENA primary metagenome ERZ1034913 (study PRJEB33766, sample SAMN09781786) | gut metagenome | biome: gut microbiome | host: Homo sapiens | place: Madagascar | study: EMG produced TPA metagenomics assembly of the PRJNA485056 data... | reverse complement strand
GGGCATGACCAGAAGGTCAATGCCCTCCTCTTTCACGTCACCTTGCTCGCTCTGGGGCGTTTTCGCTGACTTACGCTCAACCTGCAACGCAATTCAGCCCTAAGCAAAAAGGCCGAAGACCCAAAGGGCTTCGGCCTTTGCTTTCCCGCTGCAGGCGTAACGCAACTTATCGATTCTCGATGCTGCCGATGTTTTTGAGCTCGATGGAGATGAGGCCGTTGGGCTCGTTGACAAACTCGATGTACTCGGAGTTCGAACCCATCTCGGCCGGAAAGCTGATCTCGATACCCGTGTCGGTGCGAATCTTGTGGTTGCGCACCGCCGCGCGCTCGACCTGCTTGCGCTCCACGGGCACACGTTCGGGCACCTTCTCCTCGGTCAGCGCCGCGCGCACGCTTTCTTTGATGACCGGCTCGTCCTCAAAGACCTCGTCGACGATATCCCAAGGCGGCAGTTCCTCGTCATCCTCTACCTTTTCGGCCACAGCGGCCTTAACCTTGGCGAGCGCTACGGCCGTGTTGGCGCCGTGCTCCTCGGCGACTTCCTCGACCACGCGGGTCACGGTATCGATGACCTCCTTGCCCGATACGCCCGTGTCGCACTGCAGCAGGCCATCGGGGATAAGCATACGGTCCTCGCCGGCAATCTTGCGCTTCTTGTCCACGTAGCCGATCTCCATGGTACTCGCGCGCACGATGGCATAGCTCGGCACCTTTTGCGAGGGGTTCGGCAGAATAGCGTAGTGGCGCGCGATGTCGTTGCGCACCTCTCCCTCCTCGCGGCCCACTTCGTGCATAAAAGCCTGCTTGGAGCCCAGCAGCATCACGGCAAACCAGCGGGCATCCTCATCGTCGTCAAAATCGGCCACGAGCACGTCGGTGGACTCGGCTTTCTCGGCTTTGGTGAGCTCGGAGGAGATAAACTCCGCAATCTGCTGCGACAGGTCCACGAACTCGCGCTCGCCAAAGAAATAGCCCTTGAGCTCGCCGCCAAACGCAGAGTTCTCGGCAAACGTGGCGCGTTTATTGTCGGCCGAGGTACGTGCGCGGCGCAGATGCGTGCTCACGAAGTTGCGCACGGTGCGGCTCTCGATATCGAGCTCGCGCTGGCTCATAACGTTGACGGCAGAGTCAAAGTCCAGGATATGCAGAATCGCGTGATTGATTTTCATATACGGCATTCCGTTCTAGATCGATTTCGGCACGAACCAGTATAGCGGTCGAGCCCTCCCCGAGCGCATCGAAGATTGGTGCATCGGGGACAGGTTGCTTTGCACCAATGGCTAGCGCAGGAGCTCGGACTGCCAAGCCTCGAGCTGTTCTGCCAGACTCTTACCGGCAGCGGACATGTCGATCTGGGGTCGTTTGGGCAGCAGCGCGCATTTAAGGATTGCCACGATGGTCTGCGAGACAAAACGTCGTGTATCCTTGTCGAAACCTTGCGCAGTCTGGAGCATCACGGGCAGGCTCTCGCGCAGATTCCCAGCGATATCCGCAAACCGCTCAGCACCCGTAGCCTCAAACACGGAGAACAATGCATCTACAAAACGCTCGCGCTCGGCAGGCCCCACTGCAAGCAGCATCTCGCGAATGGAGCCATCGACGTATCGAGCACCGGCGGACAGGCGCTCACCGTACACGAAGTCGCGACCATCAACCACCCAGCTAAAGGGATTGTGCTGCAGCAGGCTGAACTCGGTGCTCTCAACGATGGCATAGTCCTCCTGCGTCTCGAACATCATGCCAAAGATCGACGACCGAGGTAGCGTCTTATCGATGCTGCCGGAAAGATCGGCAAAGGCGTTGCCGTTCAGAAACTCCTCGACGAAGCCCGGACCATCATGGGAATACACCCGTTCGATTCGCTCACGGGCGACACCGGAGCACATCGCCGCACCGTACACCGCAAGGTTTCCACCCTTGGAATGACCTCCGCACAAAAGCGGCCCGCCAATCGCATCCGCCGCCTCGTCCACATAACGCGCCGCGGATTCCTGAGCCGGTACAGGACACCGGAATGCCATGTTAAAGTCCTCTTTCCAGCCCACAATCGTGCTGTCGGTCCCCCGAAAGGAAAGATAACTAAACCCCGCCGGAAACCGGAACGCCATGGCTGCAAACTGCTCTGTCGCCACCACATCGCTCACGGCACGATAGCCGCAAACGTGCACGCCACGGTAGCGAGGGCTTGCTGCCACGGCCTCCAACAAGGCCCTGCTCCCCTCTGGGTCCCACAAGTCGCCAATCATGTCCCGGTAGCACTCGGCACGCAGCAGCTCGCGTACGTCTAGGCCCTGCCAGTTCGTCAGCTCCGCCATATCACCCGGCAAACGCAAATAGGACAACCACGCAAAGACCAGGCTATCCACCGCGCAGAACGGCCGTTCCTCAAACGGATCAAACGCCGTCTGGGCATAGGTCAAAAAATTAGGCGAATCCGACATGGCCCTCCCATCAACTATGGTGCATTGGGGTCAGGTTACTTTGCATCAAAAAGGCGCCCGGGCCGTGTGGGCCCGGACGCCTTCATTGTAGCCTGTTGCCCAAAAGAGCTTGATTTAGCAGGAGAAGTCGACGCTGTCGATGATGTCCTTGAGGGCCTTGGCGGAGGCGGTGAGCTCATGCTGCTCGTCATCGTTCAGCGGCACGGGGACGCGGCAGACAACGCCGTCGCGGCCAACGACGGTCGGCATGGAGATGGCAAGATCGGACAGGCCGTACTCGCCCACCATGAGCGAGGAAACGGGCAGAACGGTCTGCTCGTCACGCATGACGGCAGTGCAGATGCGCTTGACGGCCATGGCGACGCCGTAGTAGGTAGCGTGCTTCTTCTCGATGATGGTGTAGGCGGAGTTCTTGACGTCCTCGGCGATGCGCTTCTCGGCAGCCTCATGCTCCAGATGACCGTGAAGCTCGCAGAAGGTGTTCAGCGGAACGCCGGCAACCTGGGCGCTGGACCAAGCGACGAACTCGGAGTCGCCGTGCTCGCCCATGACGTAGGCTTGGACATCGCGCGGGTCGACCTCGACGTGAGCGCCGAGCATCTGCTGCAGGCGGCCAGTGTCGAGCACGGTGCCGGAACCGATGACGTGGCCCTCGGGCAGGCCGGACATCTTGATGGCGGCGTAGGTCAGAACATCGACCGGGTTGGAGACGATGAGCAGAATGCCGTCGAAGCCGGACTTCTTAATCTCGGGGATAATGGACTTAAAGATGTTGACGTTCTTGTTGACAAGGTCCAGGCGGGTCTCACCGGGCTTCTGGGCAGCGCCAGCGGTGACGACGATCATGGCGGCGTCGGCGACATCGGAATAATCGCCGGCGTAGATCTTCATCGGCTCGGCAAACGTCATGCCGTGCGCGATATCCAGAGCCTCACCCTCGGCGCGGTTCTTGTCCACGTCGATGAGGACCATCTCGGAGAACAGACCACTCTGCATCAGCGCAAACGCCGAAGACGAGCCGACGAAACCGCAGCCGACAATAGCGACCTTCTTCTCGTTAACCATTAGAAACTCCCATCTCTCTCCACAAGCAAGCCGCCCGGGAACGGCCCGAGCGGCTTGCCGTAATCCCAATACATCCAATCGGGACTTTGATTATGCTCCTATTCGCAGCCAAAAATCGACCGTTTACCGAAATTGTTTGCAGAATTCGTAAAATAACTGCACGAAATCGGTTTCGAGCTATTGACGAGGCGAAATAGCTTTCTAATACAGGCCCGCCTCGCGAATGGCCTCGACAGCCAAAGCAATCTGATCGGGCGGCAGGACCAGCGCCATGCGCACGTGTCCCTCGCCCGAAGGACCAAAGCTCGCGCCAGGCGTCACCACAACGCCGGCCTTCTCCATGAGCTCCTCGCAAAACGCCATGGAATCGGTGCGACCACTGGGAAGCTTGGCCCACACAAACATAGAGCCATGCGCGTTGGGACGCTCCCAGCCCAAGTTCTCAAGACCGTCGCACAGGGCATCACGGCGCTCCTGGTACTTCAGACGCTGCGCCTCGACCTCATCGCGCGGACCGTTCAGACAGGCGATAGCAGCCTTCTGGATCGGGAAGAACATGCCAAAGTCGATCTGGCCGCGCAGTTTGGCAAAGGCAGAGACCACATCCTCGCGGCCGACCAAAAAGCCGATACGGGCACCAGTGACGTTAAACGACTTGGAGAGCGAGAAGAACTCCACGCCCACCTCAAGCGCACCGGGATACTGCAAGAAGCTGCCGCCCGGTTCACCGTCAAACACGATATCGGAGTATGCATTGTCGTGAACGATGAGCAGGTCGTGCTCGCGGGCGAAGGCGATGATCTCCTCGTAGACCTCGGGTGTGCCCACCGAGCCCACCGGGTTGGCGGGCAGCGATACGATCATATACTTGGCACGATCGGCCACCTCGGGATCGATACCCGCCACATAGGGCAGGTAATTATGCTCGGCAACCAGCGGATAGTACTCGAGCTTGGCATCGGCAATCTTCGCGCCCGCCTCAAAGACCGGGTAGCACGGATCGGGAACCAGGATGGTGTCACCCGGATCGAGCAGGGCCAGGCCCAAATGGCCCACGCCCTCCTGCGTGCCGTTGCACGACTGCACCATGGACGGTGTAATGCCCGAAACGCCAAAGCGGCGCTCATAGTAATCGCACACGGCTTGCTTGAGTTCGGGCAGGTCGCGCAGGGCGTACTTCCACATCTCGGGATCCTGGGCCGCTTGTGTGAGCGCCTCGACCACGTGGCCGTACGGCTTAAAGTCGGGCGTGCCCACGCTCATGTTGTAAATGGTCTTGCCCTGGGCCTTCAACGCGAGAAGCTTGTTGTTGAGCGAGGCGAAGACCTCCGCGCCAAAGCGGTCGAGACGCTGCGATGCCTGCATGGTGCCACCTTCCGATATAAAAACGCGGCGCTCCGACAAGAGCGCCGCGCGATACGGGCCATCAGATTGCAAAAGTGTAACGCTTGCAACCCCCGTATTGGTTCAATTTAGCCAACCTTAGTCAACTGGATTGAGCGCGTCGATCTGCGCAAGCCACAGACGCGAGCTGGCGTCACTCGGCATACGCCAATCGCCGCGCGGGCTGAGCGTCACCGAACCAACCTTGGGGCCATCGGGCAGGCAGCTGCGCTTAAACTGCTGGGCAAAGAAGCGACGATAGAACGTACGCAGCCACGTGTGGACGGTCTTGGCGTCGTAGACACCCTCGAAACTCTTGAGCGCCATGAGGTAGATCTTGCCCGGCTCAAAACCAAAACGCAGCAAGTAGTAGAGGAAGTAGTCGTGCAACTCGTACGGGCCCACCAAATCCTCAGTCTTCTGCGCAATCTCGCCGTCGCCCGTGGGCGGCAGAAGCTCGGGGGACACCGGCGTGTCGAGGATATCGAGCAAAACCTCGGCAATACGCCCGCCAAAGACATCAGCCGCATAACGCACCAAGTGACGCACGAGTGTCTTGGGCACGCTCGCGTTGACGGCGTACATGCTCATGTGGTCGCCGTTATAGGTAGCCCAGCCGAGTGCCAACTCCGACAGGTCGCCCGTGCCGATGACAAAACCGCCAGCCTGGTTGGCCAGATCCATCAGAATCTGCGTACGCTCGCGGGCCTGGCTGTTCTCGTAGGTCACGTCCTGCACGGTCGGATCGTGCTCAATGTCCTTGAAGTGCTGCTCCACAGCCGCGTGGATCGAAACCTCGCGGAAGCTCACGCCCAGGTCGCGGGCAAGCGACTCGGCATTCGACTTGGTACGACGCGTCGTGCCAAAGCCGGGCATGGAAACCGCCGTGATGCCCGTGCGCGGCAGCCCCAGCGCATCGAAGGCACGCACGGTCACAAGCAGTGCCAGCGTGGAGTCCAGGCCGCCCGAAAGGCCGATGACTGCAGCCTTGGTACCCGTATGGGCAAGGCGGGTCTTGAGGCCGGCGGTCTGCAGGTCGAGGATGGTCTCGCAACGCTCGGCCAGGTCGCCATGGTCGGCCGGCACAAAAGGCGCACGCGGGAAGACACGGTCGATATCGCAGGCGTTGCGCAGGACAGGCTCTTCGGCCAACACGCCCTCAAACGAAAACTCAACGGCCGTGGCCTCCGGCGCATCGTCCGCGCGCGTCCACGTCGTCGAACGACGGCGCTCGGCAACCAGGCGGTCAAGGTCAACGTCGGCGATGGCCATATCGCAAGTAAGCAGTTTGGTCGCGGCGAGCTTGGAGCCGTTTTCGTAGACGAGGTTCTCGCCCGCAAAGACCATATCGGTCGTGGACTCGCCCTCGCTCGCGTCTGCATACGCATAGGCACAGTACAGGCGCGCACTCTGATTGGAGATGAGGCTGCGGCGATAGTCTGCCTTACCGATAATCTCGTCCGAGGCCGACGGGTTGAGAATCACCGTCGCACCGGCAAGCGCCATCTCGGTCGAAGGAGGCGCCGGCACCCACAGGTCCTCGCAGACCTCAACGCCCAGCACCAGGTCCTCGGCGCCCTCATCACAGCAACGGTAGACAAGCCCCGAGCCCAACGGGACCGGACCCTGACCGGCAAATTCAAGCCAAACGGGATCGGTAGGTGCCGGAGCAAACCAACGGCGCTCATAGAACTCGCCATAGTTGGGCAAATACTTCTTGGCCGTGAGGCCCAAAAGCTCGCCCGCGCAGCACACGGCGGCGCAGTTGTAGATATTCTCGGCAACCGCAACGGGAAGACCGACGGTAAAGACAATCGGCAGCTCGCGGGTTTCATCGAGAATATGTGCCAGTGCGGCCTCGCAGGCATGCAGTAATGTGCGGTTATGGAACAGATCAGCCGCGGTATAGCCGCACAGGTTAAGTTCGGGCAGTACCAGCGCACGAACGCCGCGCTCGGCAGCATCGCGAACAGCCGCCAACGCCACCTCGGCATTGCCCTCGACATCGGCCACGCGAATCCGCGGCGACGCCGCCGCCACACGCAAAAAGCCGTCAGACTGAGAAAGGTGAAGATCCATAAGAATGCTCCCGTGCGTAGACGCCATTCATAACAATTAGCAAGCCTTATTGTAGTTCAACCGCCGGGCGCAACCGCATCCCACCAACTTGGTGAGCTATTGATGAGTTGATGGTATCTGTTAAATGTCACGTACGATTCACATCTGGTGGGTACCCTGATGGCTGCATGAAACGAAGCAGATTTACACCGGGAGGACCCCGTATGACAACCAAGTACACCGACGCGCCGCGCACGCGCGTCATGACACCGGCCGCGCTCAACAACGGCGTGCACGAGAACCATTCCATCGGACAGACCATGGCCATCGCGCCCAAAAAGGGCCTGTTCGACGACATTTCCATTCCCCAAATCATCGCCGGTGCCGCAGCTGCCGCCACAAGCGTCGCGCTTGCTTCCAAGATCGGCATCGCTGGATCGGTGATCGGCGCAGCCGTAAGCTCGGTTATCACCGTTGTGTCCTCGCAGGTCTACCGCCACTTTATCTCTGCCAGCGCCGAAGCCCTCAAAGGCACGCACACCGCCGTCGACTACCCCGCCGGCGCCTATGAGCCCGTTGAGTTTGATGCCGAGGAGCACCTGGGCGGCGCCGCGACTACGCAGGAGATGCGCCAGATTGCGGGGCGCGCGACCACGGCGCGCGTTGCCCCCAACAGCCTGCGCGCCAAGGCGGCGGCAGAGCGCAGCCAGACGCAAAAGAAGGTCATTGTCTTCTCGATCGTCATCGCCATCGTCGCGGTCATCGCCTGCACCGGCGCCATCCTTATCACCACTGCCGGCGAGGGTCTGGGTGAACGCCCCGAGCCAATCCTTTCGTCGCGCACGACCGAGAGCGATGCGGATAGCGCTGGTCAATCGCAAAGCCAGCAGGACGACCCGCAGGGCAACTCCGCATCCACCAACTCGTCTTCGGACACCCCTGATCAGTCGCAGAGTGCCGATTCCTCTACGTCCAACAGTGGCACGCCGTCCGGCACGACCGACTCAAGCCAAACGACTGACGGCTCTCAACCGAGCACGGGCGACCAGACGAACGGCAATACATCGAGTACGGGATCTACCGACAACGGCAACACCAACAGCTCGAGTGGAACCGCGTCCGGCACGGCATCTGACAGCTCGAGCCAAGGCACGGCATCGGGTAACTAAGCACGTTTGCCCCTCAAAGAGAACCAACCTGTATAACGGGCGCGAACCGGCAACGGTCGCGCCCGTTTGCCTTGGGCGCCGAGGTAGCACGCCCCGTGCGATGGTAAGATGCTTTGGTGTGTAAAGAGGAGATTTGCCATGAGCAAGACAATAGTTAAGCCCACGCTATCGCTGGGCAACCACATCTATCTGTATCGCCTGCTGCGCGACGCGATTGGGTGCGGTAAGCAAACGTTTATGACGCAGGTCGAGGAGGCGCTCGCCGCCGGCGACATGGCCGCTTATGACCTGGGCTTCGAGTCCACGCGCGAGTTGCTCGAGGAACTCGACGACTGCATTAAACTGACCGTCTTTAAGGGCGGCCGCCTGTATGCCACCGTCATCGCCAACGAGGCCTGGGATACCGCCCTTGCCAAAGGCGAGGACAAGCCCAAGGCAGCCAAGGGCACCAAGCAGTCCTACAAAAAGAAAAAGCGCGGCGAGAAGGACCTCAAGGCCGTGCGTCCCAAGCACGTTAAGCATCCCGAGCCCGAAGCTATGGTTGAAGCCGTACCGGAACCCGAGCCCGAGACAGAGATCGAAGTCGCTATTGAGGTAACAGCAGAAGCCGAAACCGAAATCGCCGCCACGACCGATCCCGAAGTCACATCAGAGCAGGAAGCCACTGCGGAGCTCAACGAGGCTCCCAAGTCGACAACCGAAGAAGCCGCTGACCAGCCCGAGACGTCTGCGTTCCAAAACAGCGATGTCTTTGGCAACAAGGCCGAGGACGATCAGTCCGATGAGCCCGCCGATCAAGACGCTACCGAGTCGACGCCGGAGCCCGAGACACCGCAGCCCGCCATCTCGCTCACGGTCGTCTATGACCCCGAGAACGCAAACGCCGGCATCACCACCATGGCCTCCACGCCCATCGAGGCAAAGCTGTCTGTCGAGGCAGAGGACGCCCCGCAAGCCGATGCCAAAACCGAGACTGAAGACGCATCCGTCTCCGTGGAACCGACAGATTCCGCAGTTAAGCCGGAACCGGTGCCTGAGTCTGTACCCGTCATCGAGTCCGCATCCGAACCTGTCTATGACCAGATTCCCGCACCGGCTCCGGTCCCCGCTGCAGTACCGGCCCCCGCACCTGCAACGCCCGCCATCCCCGAGGACTTCCCCGTCGATTTCGCAACCGAAGTCTTCTGCCCCGGCCCGCTTCTGCACCAGTTGTCGACCTATCTCCCCTACGGCGCCGACACACTCGGCATCGTCGGCGAGTACTACTGGATCGCCCGCGAGCGCGGTACCATCGAGGCCGCGCGAAACCGCGCAAGCTTCCCCCTGCGCTACACACAGGCCGGCGAGCGCCGCGAGGTTGCCGTGCGCATCCGCCGCAATACCACCGGCGGTCTCGGAGCCGCCTGGACCATCGATAAAGTCGAAGAACCCGAGCAGTAACGACAAACGGCTCAAATCCAAATCAGGATTTGAGCCGTTTTTGCTCATTCGTTTAAATTGCTCATTTGTCGATGCATCGTAACCAACAGCGAGCGAGCCGCAAGTGCCCCAGGTTGCCGTGAAAGGGGAGCGACGCGTACTTTGGTACACGAGCGACGGTTTGAACGACAAGATGGGGTGCTTGCGGCTCGCGCAGCATCATCTCGTTACGCGGTTTGGTAAAACCGCGTAACAAACCTAGTCACGCGTCAGCTTGCGGTGAATACGATGCGGCTGGGCTGCGTCCTCGCCCAGGCGCTCGATACGGTTGGCCTGATAGGCCTCAAAGTTGCCCTCAAACCAATACCAGTTGCCCGGGTTCTCGTCGGTGCCCTCCCACGCCAGGATGTGCGTGGCGACGCGGTCCAGGAACATACGGTCGTGGCTAATGACCACCGAACAGCCCGGGAACTCGAGCAGCGCGGCCTCGAGCGAGGAAAGCGTCTCGACGTCGAGGTCGTTCGTGGGCTCGTCGAGCAGCAGCAGGTTGCCGCCCTGCTTGAGTGTAAGCGCCAGGTTCAGACGGTTACGCTCGCCGCCAGAGAGCACGCCGGCGCGCTTCTGCTGGTCCTGGCCCTTAAAGCCAAAGCTCGCCACATAGGCGCGGCTGGGAACCTCGGTCTCGCCAACCATCATGTGGTCCAGGCCGTCCGAGACGACCTCCCACAGATTCTTGTCGGGGTCGATGCCCTCACGGTTCTGGTCGACATAGGAGATCTTGACGGTCTCGCCCACCTCGAGCTCGCCCGAGGTCAGCGGCTCCAGGCCCACAATCGTCTTGAACAGCGTGGTCTTACCGACGCCGTTGGGGCCGATCACGCCGACGATGCCGTTGCGCGGCAAGGTGAACGAAAGATCGTCGATGAGCACGCGGCCATCGAACTCCTTGTGCAGGTGATGGGCCTCCAGAACCTTGTTGCCCAGACGCGGGCCCACTGGAATGCGGATATCAGTCCAGTCGAGCTTCTGGCTGGCACGGGCCTCGGCCTCCATCTCCTCGTAGCGGGCAAGACGGGCCTTGTTCTTGGCCTGACGGGCCTTCGGCGAGCTGCGCACCCACTCGAGCTCAGCCTCCATGCGCTTGGCGAGCTTGGCATCGCGGTTACCCTGTGCCTCGATACGCGCGGCCTTGGTCTCCAGATACGTGGAGTAGTTGCCCTTGTAGGGATAAAGGTGACCGCGGTCGACCTCGCAGATCCACTCGGCAACGTTATCCAAGAAGTAGCGATCGTGCGTGACGGCAAGCACCGCGCCCTGATAGTTGTGCAGGAAGTGCTCGAGCCACAGGATCGACTCGGCGTCCAGATGGTTCGTGGGCTCGTCGAGCAGCAGCAGGTCGGGGGCCTCGAGCAGCAGCTTGCACAGGGCCACGCGGCGGCGCTCGCCGCCGGAGAGCACGTTAACCGGCATGTCGGAATCGGGCAGCTGCAGGGCGTCCATGGCCTGACCGAGCTTGGAATCGATATCCCAGCCGTCGGCGGCGTCGATCTCGTCCTGGAGCTTGCCCATCTCGGCCATGAGGGCGTCCATGTCGCAATCCGGGTCGCACATCTCCTCGCCGATTTTGTTGAAGCGATCGACCTTGGCGATCATATCGCCAAACGCCATGCGCACGTTCTCGATGACGGTCTTGTCGTCATCGAGCGGCGGCTCCTGCTGCAGGATGCCCACGGTGTAGCCGGGGGTAAGTCTGGCATCGCCGTTTGAGACTTCCTCGATACCGGCCATGATCTTGAGCAGGGTCGACTTACCCATGCCGTTGGGACCCACGACGCCGATCTTGGCACCGGGATAGAAGCTCAGGGTCACGTCGTCAAGAATCACCTTGTCGCCATGGGCCTTACGAGCCTGATACATCTGGTAGATAAACTCCGCCATTTGCCTGTTTTATCCTTTCTACCTGCCGTTTCCCTATTCTTGATTCGCTTTAGTGGAAACGAAATGAGGAAACCAGCTCTGAAACTTAACGAAAAAGGGGCATGGTTGCCCACACCCCCTAATACTACCTGGGAAAAGTCC
>ERZ1034913.1874-NODE-1874-length-11635-cov-32.640155_pt1 | contig 11635 bp, 10 predicted proteins | sample MGYA00520697_ERZ1034913 | MGnify/ENA primary metagenome ERZ1034913 (study PRJEB33766, sample SAMN09781786) | gut metagenome | biome: gut microbiome | host: Homo sapiens | place: Madagascar | study: EMG produced TPA metagenomics assembly of the PRJNA485056 data... | reverse complement strand
CGTAGGGTGGGAAACCGCCGCGAGAGTTCAAATCTCTCTTACTCCGCCAACAAAAGCCATGGTAAATCGTAAGATTTCCCATGGCTTTTGGTTTTATTGGGAAAAATACGCAAAACAAAATCCCGCAGGCACCAGGATTGGGCTTGTGGGATCTGTCGAAATATGGCATGCTGAAATTGCCGCTTCGGCGGCAAGGCGCTGCACACAACGGCAGGCGGTTGGCCCCACTTCCCGAAAGGGGGTGAGACCATGCGTTTTACATTAACTTTCCATATCGGTCACAAGACTGTTACGCTGAGTTTAGTGGTAAAAAGCAATAACCGCCACCCTGGCCGGTGACGGTTATTCGGTTAAACCAATAACTTAATCCGCAAAAGGGCCAACCGCTTGTCGCAGCGCCTTTTCTATCTTTATTATACCTATCCCCGGCGGCTCTGTCAAGTCTGTCGGGGGCTTTTTCACTTTCTCGCGCGGCTTATTTCAGCCAATCGATCGCTGCTTCTCCGTGCTGCTGCAAAAAGGCGTTGATCTTACCAAAGGGTGCCGACCCAAAGAACCCACGGTACGCTGAAAGCGGGCTGGGGTGGGACGATTCCAGCACCAGCACGGGGCGGCGGTCCTGCACAGCGGCAAACACCGGCGCGTACTTTTGGGCGGGCTTGCCCCACAGCACAGCGGCCAGGGGGGCAACGCTCTGCTGCACGGCGTATTCCAGCGCGGCCTTGGTGAAAGTCTCCCAGCCCTGTTTGGCGTGGGCAAAGGCGCGGCCCTGCTCCACCGTCAGCACGGTGTTCAGCAGCAGCACGCCCTGCTGCGCCCAGGGGGTCAGGTCGTTGTGAGCGCGCTGGGTGCCGGTCTCGTTTTCCAGTTCCTTAAAAATGTTGCGCAGGCTGGGCGGTGCCTTGCAGGCATCGGGCACCGAGAAAGACAGCCCCATGGCCTGCCCCGGCTCGTGGTAGGGGTCCTGCCCCAGGATCACCGCGCGGATGCCCGCGGCCGGGCAGGCGGCAAAGGCAGCAAAGATATTCTCGGCAGCCGGGTAGACGGTGGTGTGGGCGGCGGCCTCAGTCACAAAGGCGTCCAGAGCGGCAAAGTAGGGCTTGGCGCACTCGGCTGAAAAAAACGGCGCCCAATCGCCGCACTGCAGCTGGGCGGCCTGTTCGGTCAGAAGCATGGCGTACTCCTTATTATAATATGTGAAACTCTCGTGAAGCCAGTATACCACACCGGGGCCAGGGCTTGCAATACGCGATTAAACGCGGTATAATACTAATTCAGGGTGTTATACGCCCTGCCAAGTATTATAAAGGGGAGAACCGATCATGCGTTCCATCAAAACCAAACTGTTCAGCCTGGGCATGGCTGCTTCCATGCTGCTGGCTTTGGGCGGCTGTGCTATGTCTACGCCTGCCAATGTGGGCTCCATCGGCGGGGTCGAGATCCCGGCCGGTGTCTACCTGCTGGCCCAGTACAACTCTTACAACACCGCCTCCGGCCTGGCCGACCTGGCGACCGGCGAAACCGCCAACGATGTCAAGGCCGTGCTGAAGGCCCAATGCACCGGCACCATCAACGGCGAGGAAGTCACCACCGACGGCGCCGACTACATCAGCCAGCTGACCACCCACGCCATCGAGTACTTCGCTGCTGTCGAAAAGGAGTTCGACGAGCTGGGCGGTGTGCTGGATGATGCTGCCACCGCCGAGGCTGCCAACTCTACCGACAGCTTGTGGAATTCCAACGGCGACCTGTACACCGCCAACGGCATTTCCAAGTCCACGGTGGAGACCTACCTGCTGAACGCCCAGAAGGCCAAGGCCATCCTGAACATGACCTACGGCGCCGACGGCACCAGCCCCGTGACCGAGGCCGAGTACACCGACTACGTCAACAACGATTGCTACTACGTTGAGACCGTGCAGTTCCCGCTGGTGAACTACTCCAGCTACTCGCTGGCCACCGATGACCAGAAGTCCCAGATCGAGGACATCGCGGCCCAGTGCCTGGCTGAACTGAACGAACAGGCTACCGCCGAGACCGCCAGCAACAGCGCCTTGTACACCGCTGCCATGAATTACGTGCCCCAGGCCATGAGCGCTATGGGCAGCACGATCGAGTCTGCCCAGGCGGTCTACTACGCCGGTTCCAAGCTGTACACCCCGGACGATCTCTCCAGCTTTGGCGGCGACGGCTACAACAACCTGACCGACCCGCTGGATGAGATCCCCCTGGGCACCTGGACGACCATCGACCTGGGCACCACCCTGCTGGTGGCCCGCCGCATCGACCCGCTCAAGACCTATACCGTTGACCAGCTGAACAGCATGTATGATATGCTGACCAGCATGAAGAGCGACGAGATCCAGGATAAGCTCTACGCCGATGGCGCCGCACTGGAACATAACCTGGACAGCTCGGCCATCAATACTTACAGCGCATCCAAAATCAAAAAGACTGTCTCTAAGTAAAAGAACGTCTGTGCAACACACAGGGCGGGAGCATCACAGTATGCCCCCGCCCTTTTCTTCAGCTTTCCCCATTTTGTAAGGAGGTACATCATGACCCAAAACAAACACGTAAACCTGCTGCTGGAGGTGTTGGGCTGCTTTGTCTCGGCTGCCGGCATCTATAGCTTTGCCGTGGCATCGGGCGTGCCTGTTACCGGTGTTGCGGGCGTCTGCGCCATCCTGTACCGTCTGTTCGGTATCCCCATGGGCCTGTCCAACGTGCTCATCAATATCCCCATCATCCTGTTCAGCTACAAGGTGCTGGGCAAGTCGTTTTTGCTGCGCAGCATGCGCTGCATGGTGCTGTTCGCCGTGTTTACCGACTATCTGCTGCCCATGATTCCGGTCTACACCGGCGACCGCCTGCTGGCCACCCTGTGCGGCGGCGTCATCTGCGGCATCGGCGATGCGCTGATCTACATGCAGAACTCCAGCACCGGCGGTATCGACTTTATCACGATGGCCGTCAAGGTCAAGCACCCGCACCTGCCCTTTGGCAACATCACCTTTGCGGCGGCGCTGGCTGTCATTGTGGCCAACGGTCTGGTGTTCCACGACGTGGACTCCATCATCTACGGCCTTATCTTCAACTTTGTCTGCTCGGCGGTCATCAATAAGATGATGTTCGGCTTCTCCTCCTCGATGCTGGCCATGATCGTGACCGACGACGGCGAGGCCGCCTGCAAGGAGATCGACCGCGTGGCGGACCGCGGTGCCACCATTTTACAGGGGCGCGGCGGCTATGGCGGCGCACCCAAGGATGTAGTGCTCTGCGCATGTTCCAACAAGCAGCTGTACGAGATCGAGCACGCCATCCAGAAGATGGACCCGGCCAGCTTTATCATCATGCTGCAATCCAACGAGGTCCATGGCGAAGGTTTCCGCCAGCTGGAACTGGGCAAGAGCGAAGAAAATACGTAATTACCCATCTGTAAGGGCGGATGCTCGCATCTGCCCGCTTTTTGTAACCTATTTATATACAGAGGAACGACCATGCCAACCAAAGAAGCAATCAAGATCCGCGGTGCGCGGGTCCATAACCTGAAAAATATCGACGTCGACGTCCCCCTGGGCAAGATCGTCGGCATCGCGGGTGTGTCCGGCTCCGGCAAATCCTCGCTGGCACTGGGGGTGCTGTATGCCGAGGGCTCGCGCCGCTACCTGGACGCCCTGTCCACCTACACCCGCCGCCGCATGACCCAGGCCGCCAAGGCCAGCGTGGATGAGGTGCTTTACGTCCCGGCGGCGCTGGCGCTGCACCAGCGGCCCGGCGTGCCGGGCATTCGCAGCACCTTCGGCACTGGTACCGAGCTGCTGAACAGCCTGCGGCTGATGTTCTCCCGCCTGGCGTCCCACCGCTGTCCCAACGGTCACTACCTGCCGCCCAGCCTGGCTGTGGCGGCTGGAAAGCCGCTGATTTGCCCCACCTGCGGGGCCACGGTGCGCGCACCCTCCGCCGAGGAACTGGCATTCAACAGCCAGGGGGCTTGCCGCACCTGCGATGGCACCGGCACCGTGCGCACGGTGGACCTGGCCACGCTGGTACCCGACCCGACGCTGAGCATCGACGATGGCGCAGTCGCCCCCTGGAATTCCCTGATGTGGAGCCTGATGACCGATGTCTGCCGTGCCATGGGCGTGCGCACCGATGTACCCTTCAACCAGTTGACCGACGCCGAGAAAGAAATCGTCTATCACGGCCCGGCGGAGAAAAAACACATTTTTTATAAGGCCAAAAACACCCCCGAAGCTGGTGAACTGGACTTTACCTATTATAATGCGGTCTACACGGTGGAAAACGCGCTGGCCAAGGTCAAGGACGAAAAGGGCATGAAGCGTGTGGAAAAGTTCCTCAAGCAGGAGACCTGCCCGGCCTGCCACGGTACCCGTCTGTCCGAGGCCGCCCGCGCACCCCGTCTGCGGGGTATCTCGCTGGCCGATGTCTGCACGATGCCGCTGGCCGAGCTGACCCAGTGGGTGGACCGCGTGCCCGCCAGCCTGCCCGCGGAAATGCGCCCCATGGCCGAGAGCATCTGCGAGTCCTTCCGCACCGCAGCCCGCCGCCTGATGGACCTGGGGCTGGATTACCTCTCCCTGGACCGCGCCGCGTCCACCCTCTCCACCGGTGAGCGCCAGCGCATGCAGCTGGCCCGCGCGGTCCGCAACCGCACCACCGGCGTGCTCTACGTGCTGGACGAGCCGTCCATCGGCCTGCACCCGGCCAACATCGTGGGCCTGACCGGCGTCATGCACGATCTGGTCGAGGACGGTAACTCGGTGGTACTGGTGGATCACGACACCCAGGTGCTGGCCGAGTCCGATTGGATCATCGAGATGGGCCCCGAAGCCGGTGCGGGCGGTGGTTACGTCATCGCTCAGGGCACTGTGCCCGAAATTGAGCAGGACCCCAAGTCGATGATCGGACCCTTTCTGCACCCGGCGGCCGCCGCGCTGCCTGCCGGGGTGGGGAAGAGCGACCTCTTTGCCGAAGGCCGCATCCACCTTTCCACCGATGCCATTCACACGGTGCACCCGCTGGAGATAGACATCCCCAAGGGCAGGCTGACCGTCGTCACTGGTGTGTCCGGCTCCGGCAAGACCACGCTGATTCTGGAAAGCCTGGTGCCTGCCCTTGCGGCCAGTACCGCGGGCCGTCCACGGCCGTCCCATGTCAAGGCGGTAACAGCCGAGGGCATCGAGCAGGTCAAGCTCATCGATGCCACGCCCATCGGCATCAACGTGCGATCCACTGTGGCTACCTATGCCAACGTCCACGACGAACTGCGCAAGATTTTTTCCCACACTCAGGACGCCAAGGCCCACGGCTACAAGGCAGGCGATTTCTCCTACAACACGGGCAAACTGCGTTGCCCGGTGTGCGATGGCACCGGCGTCATCAGCCTGGACGTGCAGTTCTTGCCGGATGTGGAGATCCCTTGCCCCGCTTGCCACGGTTCCCGCTATGCCCGCGAGGCCGACGACGTGAAGCTGATCGACAAGCACGGCCGCACTACCACACTGCCCCGGCTGATGGATTGCGACGTGCATACGGCGCTGGATCTGTGCAAGGATAGGAAGCTGGTGCGCCAGCGCCTGCAAGTGCTGCAGGATCTAGGGCTGGGCTACCTGACCCTGGGCGAGGAAACGCCCAGCCTTTCCGGCGGAGAGGCCCAGCGCCTGAAGCTGGCCAGTGAGATGGAGCGCACCCAGTCCCACGCGATGTTTGTGTTTGACGAGCCGACCATCGGCCTGCACCCGCTGGATGTGCAGACCTTGCTGGGCGTTTTCCGCACACTGATCGACAACGGTGCCACGGTCATCGTCATCGAGCACGACCTCGACGTGATCCGCAGTGCGGATTATATCGTGGATATGGGCCCGGGCGGCGGCGAAAAAGGCGGCCGTGTGGTGGCCGCAGGCACCCCAGCGCAGATCAAAGCCACACCCGAAAGTGTGACAGGACGCTTTTTGTAAAGGTAAAACCGAACCATTCGCCAGGCGTGACCCAACAGGTTGTACCTGGCTTTTGTTTTGCAACAATATACAGAGTGCCTAAAAGCGGCACCGGAAATTCAGCAAAAAAATCAAAAAAACTTGGGAAAAAGTGTTGACAAAGCAAACCGTGATTGCTATAATAATGGAGTCGTCAGCGAGAGCGCCTGACACGACAAGTTAAATATTGCCCCATAGCTCAGTTGGTTAGAGCACCTGACTGTTAATCAGGGTGTCGTCCGTTCAAGTCGGACTGGGGCAGCCAACAAAAAAATCACCGAACAGTCTTCGGTGATTTTTTTATGCGGCCGTAGCTCATCTGGTAGAGCGCCACCTTGCCAAGGTGGAGGTAGCGAGTTCGAGCCTCGTCGGCCGCTCCAAATAAAGCCCCCGGTTGAAACGTAAGTTTCAGCCGGGGGCTTTTCTCGTTATACACGAAAATTCCGGCAAAGGTTACACTCCCCTTGCCGTTTATATAAATCTTACATTATATTAAAGAAAGAAGGTCATTCCCATGAGCATCATTATCGGCATCGATCACGGTTACTACGCTATCAAGACAGCGCACTGCTCGTTCCCGGCAGGGCTTACAAGCTACGGAGAACACGAACCCTACACCCGGCAAGGTCTTTTGGAACTTGCCGGGTGCTTTTTTGTTTGTGGCACCGGGCGGCAGCCTATCCAGCGGGATAAGACTACGAACGACAACTATTACCTGCTGACGCTGGTGGCCATTGCAAAGGAGATTCAGCAGCGCGGCCTGCCGCTCGAATGTTCGGTGTGGATCGCGGCGGGCTTGCCCTTAACCCGCTTTGGCCGAGACAAGCCGAAGTTCCGGGATTACCTGTTTCGCACCCGGCAGCCTGTACATTATAGATTCGAGGGTGTGGAGTACAGCATCACCATCGAGGAAGTTGCCATCTTCCCCCAGGTCTATGCATGACGATTAACCGCATGCTGACCGATAGGCAGTACCTTGGGTATCTGATTACCAAAGATGTGACATCTCCGCATCTGCCCGAATTGCAGATCATCGATGATCAGACCTTCCAAAGGACTGTTGAGATTGTAGAACAGCGAAAGAAAATCAACGCGGAGTGGAGAAAAATTTCGCGCCGAAGCAACAACGGTATGCTGCTGGGCGGCAACCTGTATTGCGGCCACTGCGGCAGCCGGATGCCCCCAGCTGTCCGGGCGAGGGAGCCAAGCGTAACAAACCCGAATATGTCTGCTACAAGGGTGCCAACCACCGCATCCAGTGCGATGGGCAACGCCTTTATATTGCTGAACGCATCGATGCAGTTGTTATCCAGGTCACAAATGAAATCATGGATATGATTCAGGTGATCCCCAAGGATGATGCCATCGAGCGCCAGATGGCCAAGAAGATTCAGACCTTGAGCGAACAGCTTGCGGCTGCCAAGTGTGCCGCTGCAAGTGCCGCCAAGGAACAGGAAGCCCTGGAAATGGAAGTCGGTCGCTGCATCCTGGGACAGAGCCGATTCAGTGAGTCACTGCTCAGCAGACTGATTGATGAAAAGGCAACCGAGCGAAAGCAACTCCAAAGCAAAGCTGCCGCCCTGGAGATGGAGATTAAAAGCCAAAGCACCCTGACGGCTAACGTCTCTACCTACTATGACCGCTTCATGGGCTGGAGCGCTGAGTTCCGCCTGGCGGACATCGAGCGTAAGAGGATGATTGTCTCACAGCTGTACAGCCGAATTGAGGTGAAAAGAGGTTACGAAATCAAGCTGGTGCTGGATGCAAACTACAGGCAATTCCTCGATGGCAAGATTGACTATGGTGTTGGGTATCTGATTGAGAAAACAGACATCCGGCATAGAAAGACCCCCAGACAAATAGGCAAAATGACAGCATGAGAGAAATCAGGCAAAGTGAGCAGTTGATAAAATCGCCGTAATATGGTAAAATACTAAATAAAGAAAGGATGTGCATAACGTGGCAAAATTTGAACCATATATTTTGTATGGCCATTCCACCGAGCACTGCAAGGTCCGTATCCAGAAAATGACAAAGGCAGATGCCGAACAGACAAATCAGCAACCTTTGTGGCAAACAGATTGGACTTCGGATTTTGTTTCTAACCCAGATTACCTGAAATATTCAGTAAAAACGATGGATGGCGAACTTGTGGCATTAGGTGCTTATGAGATCCTGCCGACATCTATTGTGGTTCATATCGCATATATTGAGAGCCATCCGGAAAGCAATCCTACGATAGCTGGACACGATCGCAAGTATCAGGGCATTGGGCGTGTGCTCCTTGCATTTGGCATTAAGCTGTCAATTGACAATGATTTTGGCGGTGACGTTACTTTTGAAGCCAAAACACCGGAGCTGGCAGAACACTACGAACGGGACTACGGTGCAATGTTGCTGCCGTCTTTTGATGATGCCGGTGCCCCGCGATTCCTACTCTCCGGCGAAGCAGCAAAAAGAATTTTCTTAAGCTATCTCGAATGAAAGGAGTGGCATATATGGAAATTGTAAAAAACGAACGCAACAAAAATGCGGCACAATACTTTAGGCCGCAGACAACACAGCGAGATGAATTCTATAACATCTTTTTCAAGGTCTGCCGTAAGTACAACATCGACTGGGCAACTGCCACACCGAAAGAACGAGCTTTTGCGGAAGAGGTCACCCGCGTAACCTACGAGCACCATGTGGCGGCCACAGAGGGCCGTTCGCTGGCTACGGTTCGTGCTGCGTTTGAAGCGTAATAATATCCGATTGAGAGATAAGAGAGCACAAATTGGATTCTTATAAATATTCCAATCGTTTGAAAATGTATATGTAACGGTTCGTATAGAGCTGGAAACCACTATATATTGTGGTTTCCGGCTCTATACTTTTTATAAGAGTAGTGGTATAATATAAAACAAGTTACATAAAGCAAAGATACGAAAAAAGGTGAAAGAGGTGTTTAGTGATGTCAAGTGTGACAAAATTATATGCTGCTTATAAGGCGGGATATCTAGGAGACAACATTCTTGATGTGTATTTTTCTTTTGTTGCCAATATAGTATTAGAAAAGCACTTGACAACAGTGGAAGACGTTGCTGTAGTTGATGCGTTTAGAGAAAAATATGCGATTGATTTACCTATTCCTTTTGTTAGACAGGTATTGGGAGTGGGGGTTCAAAACGGCTGCTTTGTTGAAGATCATGGTAAATATGGCATTGAGATAGAAAAGCTAAAAATTTATCGTTTTGATGCGGCTGATTTTCAACATTTATGGGAGCAGTTACTTTCAGAATTTGAAAAAAGTTGTGCCGATGATGGAGTAAGCATAGATAGCGCAAAAATCGAAGAATTTGTATTAAAGGTATTAGATGCAACGGATGAATTGATTTTGTCAGGAGAAAAAGCGGAAAACGGCAAGGAAGTACTTCCAATCGAATTCGAATGGTATACCTTTGTGAAAAAACAAGGGGAGATAGGAAGTAAGCTCTATTCTTTTATTGCAGCTCTTTCTGCAAGTAACATCACAAAACAGGCACTATTTTATTCCGGCGACAGTAGCGTTGACTATTCAAATCTAAATGTATATTTGGATTCGCCTATTATTTTTGCTCTGCTGGGAATGGATGATGAAGTACGCGAAAAGTCATATAAAACACTTCTTACCGACATGCAAAAGGCAAAATGTAATATTTGTGTTTTAGATCATAATTTTCAGGAAGTTGATAGCATAATTACAAGAGCCGCGAGTTGGGCTACTGATGTAAATTATGATTTGCGAAAGGCTAACAATGCAGCAAGATTCTTTCACGATTCAGAAATGAATGAACAGGAGATTTCGGAATTTTGCGAAGGTTTTAAAAACAAGCTTGACGAACTTGGAATATCTATTAAAGAGACAAGTTATGATGTGTATCAAGATAAATTTCAAGAGGATGAAAAAGAATTATTTGAAATGGTGAAGTCGCGCTATCTTGAACATGGCTATGAACTTTTGCCAGAAAAGGAAGAAAGTATTAAAGTTGATGTTCGTTCAATAGTGATGATATATAGGGAGCGCCAAGGGCAAACGGCGACAAAATTGCAGTATGCTAAACATATTATGCTGACATCGAATAGTGCTATTGCAAATGTTAGTAAAAAATACGAAAGCAATAGAAGCTTACAAGCAGGGCATATTCCGGCATGTGTATCGGTAGATTTATTTGGGGCAATCCTTTGGCTCAATAGTCCAATTCAAATGTTGGCATATCAAAAACAGAAACTGCTTGCCGATTGCTATGCATTTCTAAAACCGAGTAAGGCACTACTGGATAAGTATATCCGATCATTGGATGAGGCCCGAAAAGCTGATGAAATCGATGAGAAAAAATTTTTGTTTTTGCGCTCACATAAGGTCGTACTCGACTCCTTGATGGATGTCACGAAAGGAGATTACGCCAGATTTGACTCGAACACATATCGAGAGGTTTATGATGACATAGAAGCAAAAGCACAAAAGAAATATCGTGATGAAATTGCGATGCATGACCAAACACGTAAAGAATTTCAAGAATATAGAGAAAAAAGCGAGGGTGAAAATGTCGAAAATAGGCAGACTATAAATGACCTTAGTGCTCAAATCAGCGAATTGAAGGAAAATGAGCGCAAACGGAAAGAAAAGATATTCGAAAGAAAAGTGACCATATTGGGAGGTTTCATTACCACCCTTTTTGCAGGAATCCCGTATGTTGGGCTCCTTTCGTTATTAGAACTCATAAAAACAAAATTTGTAGGAATAACATGGCGTTCTTTCTTTGAATTCGGTGGAGTAATTGTGATAACTACGGGACTAGCCGCTCTTTTTGCGAAGATAAAATCCTTCTGTTTCAAAAAAACAAGAGCCTGGTTATCAAAGCATGACAAAACTGCTAATCAGAACTAACAGCAAGCAAGTTGTCGGGCGTATGAATATGGGGAATCTTATAAACGGTGACAAACGTCCTTATCTCCGTGTCGTCAGTTAGAGCACCTGACTGTTAATCAGGGTGTCGTCCGTTCAAGTCGGACTGGGGCAGCCAACAAAAAAATCACCGAACAGTCTTCGGTGATTTTTTTATGCGGCCGTAGCTCATCTGGTAGAGCGCCACCTTGCCAAGGTGGAGGTAGCGAGTTCGAGCCTCGTCGGCCGCTCCAAAGGCAGCGGGAGAGACGGTTGAAACATTTGTTTCAACCGTCTCTCCCGCTTTTTGTTTTATAATTCGGCACGCAGCGGATGCTGTTATCAGCATCAAAAATCAATTTCAGCGATGAGGTGGCATAACTGTTTCATAACATCAGAATCTGTCATAGGATAAATCATTGCCCTCACAACATCTTTTTATCATAGCTTCGTTGAGTTCTTGTATTCGCTGCAACAGGACGCGATGGCGCAGAAATTCCTATAGGATGTCCATAGATCAGCACCTCTCTGTAAGAAGAATATATTCTGTATATTGTGCGGATGGTAAACTGATATTATAATACGGCGTTCGTGATTGCCAATGGCAACTTTTGGTCAATTTTGTCCTGTACGGTATAAAATCTGCAAAATGTTGTGCGTACATCCATCCTCTATACCGTAAACCCATCCAACAATACCTGCACAGGGCTGTACCGGTCATACAGTAAAT
>ERZ1034913.1873-NODE-1873-length-11637-cov-14.231739_pt1 | contig 11637 bp, 11 predicted proteins | sample MGYA00520697_ERZ1034913 | MGnify/ENA primary metagenome ERZ1034913 (study PRJEB33766, sample SAMN09781786) | gut metagenome | biome: gut microbiome | host: Homo sapiens | place: Madagascar | study: EMG produced TPA metagenomics assembly of the PRJNA485056 data... | reverse complement strand
ACCGCCCGTGATAATGATATTCTTCATCTTCTTAATATTCTAAATTCTTTTTTAAAGTTTGATCTTTCTCTTCAAGTATTGAAAGGAGATATTTGCCATAGTCATTCTTCAACATTGGCTGAGCATTCTCACGCAACGTATCACAATCTATCCAACCTTGGCGATAAGCAATACCTTCCAAGCAAGCAACCTTCAAACCCTGGCGCTTCTCCAAGACTTCGATAAAGGTTGAAGCCTCAGAAAGGGAATCATGGGTTCCGGTATCAAGCCAGGCGAATCCTCTTGCCATGGTCTGAACCTTCAGCTGCTTATCCTTCAGGAACTCCTGGTTTACTGTTGTGATTTCCAACTCACCACGAGCAGATGGTTTGATATGCTTAGCTACTTCTACCACCTTGTTAGGATAGAAGTATAAGCCCACTACAGCATAATTGCTCTTTGGATGCTCAGGCTTCTCGTCGATACTCAGGCAATTGCCTTGCTCATCAAACTCTGCCACGCCATATCGCTCAGGATCGCTTACTCGATAACCAAATACAGTAGCTTTGCCGTTTTGTTCTGCATCTACTACAGCCTGATGCAGCATCTGGTTCAATCCTGCACCATAGAAGATATTGTCGCCAAGTACAAGACAAGCAGAATCATTACCAATGAACTTCTCACCGATGATGAATGCCTGTGCTAAACCATCAGGAGAAGGCTGCTCAGCATACTCGAACTTCACTCCAAACTGGCTTCCATCTCCTAAAAGTCTTTTAAAACCTGGCAGGTCAATAGGTGTTGAAATAATCAGTATCTCACGGATACCTGCCAACATTAAAACCGAGATAGGATAATATATCATCGGTTTATCAAAAATAGGAATCAGCTGCTTACTGATTCCCTTTGTGATAGGATACAAACGTGTACCGCTACCACCTGCCAATACGATTCCTTTCATAGATATAATCATGTTGATAAGTTTTTAGGATTCTACAACAGAACCCTAAAAACCAGAGATTTACTTATTGCAGAATTCCACAATCAGTTTCACAATCTTGTCGATTTCCATATCAGACAATTCATAGAACAATGGCAATCTTACCAAGGTATCACCATATCTGTCACAATTTGGCAACTCTCGGCCATCATGCTTTTTCTCATAGAACTTGCTGCTATGCAATGGCAGGTAATGGAATGTGGTCTGCACATCATTCTCCTTCAAGAACTTCATCAAAGCAGTACGATACTCCAAACTTGGACAGAGCAGATAGAACATGTGAGCATTGTTGGTAGCATACTCAGGGATATAAGGCAACTTCACTTCATTGCCAATCTTACCACTCAAGCCCTCGAAATAACGATTCCAGATATGCTTGCGCTTACCCTGAATATCATCAAGCTGCTCCAACTGAGCCCAAAGATATGCCGCATTGAACTCTGATGGCAAGAATGAAGAACCCATATCTACCCAACCATACTTGTTGACCATTCCACGATAGAACTCGGCACGGTTGGTACCCTTCTCCCAGATAATCTCTGCACGACGAACAAAGCGCTCGTCATTGATAACGCACATACCACCTTCACCGCTGCTGATGTTCTTGGTCTCATGGAAAGAGAAAGCACCCAGATGTCCAATGCTACCCAATGGACGGCCTTTATAGAATGAATCTATGCAATGAGCCGCATCCTCAACAACCAGCAAATTATGCTTCTCTGCAAGAGCCATAATAGCATCCATGTCACAAGCAACACCTGCATAGTGAACCACAGCAATCACCTTGGTCTTTTCATTGATTAATGGCTCAATCTGCTCAACCTCCATATTAGGATTTTCAGCAGAACTGTCTGCAAATACAACCTTTGCACCTTCACGAAGGAAAGCCAATGCTGTTGATACGAATGTATAAGAAGGTACTATCACCTCATCGCCTGGCTTCAAGTTACAAAGCATAGCGCACATCTCCAAGGCATCAGTACCAGATGTAGCAAGAAGACATTTCTTGAAGCCATACTTCTGCTCAAAGAAGGTATGACACTTCTTAGTAAAATCACCATTGCCACTCATGGTTGTTGAATGACAAACTTCCTCCAAATACTTCAATTCTCTTCCAGAGAAATAGGGTTTATTAAATGGAATCATAACTTATAAAATTTAATGTTATTTACAAATTGCACGTGAATACAATATTTTAAACGATATTGCGTTTATCGAATATGAAGCAAAACAAAGACATAAAGAAGAACTTATCCGAACGCATCCAAGATGTGTTTGCGAAGTCTCTTGCCTTTATTCTCTCCATATATTTTCGTATAACCGGTCAGAAAGAACTCTAACCCTTCAATGCCTTCAAGTAATATTGAAGCATCTTTTCGGCTTCAGTCTTTGAATCAAATCCAGCATCAGCCACTTCCTTGGCATGACTTCTGCGAACAGGAATATTCTTCTCAACAACAGGGACAATCTTCTCTGCCCACGCTGCTGCACCATCATCCAAATTGATAAAATGTCCCAGTTCACAAGCACTAGCTTCTGGAGTTACAGCCGTTGAAAAGAACATAGGCAAACCACAACTTTGGCTTTCCAATCCCACAACAGGCAATCCCTCATAGCGGGAAGGCAACAGAAAGGCATCGAAAGCGTTATAGAACTGCTGTATATCCTCTCTTCTTCCAAGCCAGGACATTGCAGGTTCAATACCGGTTTCCTTGATACGCTCTTTCATCTTCTCCTCCAGGATGCCAGCACCAATGATAACAAACTGGGCTTTTTTCTGACGCTTATAGATTTCACTCATCACATCTATCAGGAACAAAGGATTCTTCTGATGCTCAAATCTTCCGATAAAGCCATATACCACCTTATCTTCCCAACCAAACTTCTTGCGGGTCTCGTTACGAAGTTCTGGCTGATAAGAATTAAATTCAGTATTGATAGCCGTTTTGAAGATTGCAATCTTTCCATCATCAAATGCCTTCTTTCCGAACTGGAAGATACCACAATCCTCTCCACATGCCATGTAATGGGTGGCATAGAGATGAGAAAGCGGACGGAGCATATACTTTACGTATGTCTTCCACTCACCAGGAGCTGCCATTGATAAAGATTCTGAGATACGAACCTTTACGCCAGCTTTCTTGGCCGCATACATTGGGAAGAAATTCATCATACTGTTGTAAGCATGAACCACATCATACTTTTCTTTCTTGAAGAGTTCATACAAGGCATCAGTATGTCCCTTGAGTTTCTTGAAAGATGGCACGATAAATACACGACCACCCAATGCTTCAATCTCCTCCTGTGGAATGGCATTAGAGTCATCGTTGCATACGATGTCCATCTGTACTTGGGTCTTATCTATATGGCGGAAGTACTCCATGATAAGATTCTTCTTTCCGCCAGACAGGATAGGACCACCAATAACTGCTACTTTAATCATAATTGTTTTTTGATTTTTCTCTATGCACGAATGGCATTGAGTAAATATTCACTCGAAGCTTTTCTAAACTGAGAAACTCCACTCTGTATTTTTTTCCAATCAATATCAAAAGCCTGCTTAATATCCATATCCAATACCAATCTATCCATCAGTCCCAATCGGGTAAGCAAAGATGTAATTCGAGTATTCGTAGAAAGAGAAGCCTTTTTGTTGAAACGCTTGAACGTAAAGAAAGGACGGGAATAAATAATGCTGAATACTGTACCATGGAAGGAATCCGTACATACACATTCTGCATTCTTGACCAAATTCACGAAATCAGCAGGTGAAACATGCCAAGGAGCCATATCTACATAATTCTCATCAGAAGATATGTATTGATCCAGGTGTAGCAAGGCAACAACCTTTAATCCTTTTTCATTTGCAAGTCGCCTTACAAAATCTCTTTGTTCCGGATTATTACCCATGAAGTAACAAAACACATATTTTTCCTTTAGCAAAGGTTCGTTGCTAATTACTTCGTTCCAACCGTCCGCATCCAACAACAACGCAGGGTCGTTTACCAACTGTACGTCTCTTCCTGCAAGCTTTTTAATAATATCCTGTCCTGATGTTTCACGAGCACTCAGATAATTAATACGCTTCAAGTAATGACTATATATCTTTTCATATTTTGCAGGAATACTTCCGATGCCAAAACTAGTAGCATAAGCTATTTTTTTTACATCTTGCGGTACCCAGTTCAAGGTATAATAATCAGCCATTATATTAGAAGGCAACCATAACTGATCACTTCCTACAACAACGGCATCATATTCTTTTCTACTAGCCTTAGCCATATCCTCCCAAGATTCAAAAGCTCTACTTACCTTGAAATGGCTCTTACAGAACTCATCAAATGCAGCATCTCTTTCCGCCATACCAGACTTCAACTTCTCATTTGATTTCTGCTTGAGTTTCTTTTCTATCAGCTTGCTCTTTTCTTTTACTATCGAAATATCGAAGATATTGCTCAAAAAGTAACGCCATTTGCGTTTGTCGATATCACCCTTCAAATTATCGAAGTTGATAGCATCAGAATCAATGCCATTTTTCGTAAGAAATCTTTGGGTAGCAAACGCTTGCAACATACCACCATAATCATGGTAGTCATAATTAATCGCTAATGCAACTTTCATATCTATCTTTTTAATTCTTACCTAATATTTTCTTCACGAATCTTTTAGATTCATTATAAATTCCCAATCTGAAAGCAGTTTTGCGCAAAAAAGAATTGAGACGGACTTTGAATGTCGTAGGAAACCATTCATTGATGAATGCACCAAATTCCATAGTTTGGTAGTCCTTAAAGAAATCTGCTCGCTTTGGATTCATAGGAACAGATTTAACCATCGCTATTTCATCAGCAATAAAATAATCCAGATTCTTATATTCTTCCAATCTGACAGAATCCTTAATAGCATCCAAAATACTCATACCTTTACTGGTATGAACCAAGATGCGATTAGTACCATTATCATCAAAGTTCTTCGAGAACATCTTGACATCATAGCAATCCCAAATCGTAAAGTCAGAAACACGATAGCGTTTCTTAAAACTGCAATCATAACAAGAAGGACGAACATTCATATCACTAAAGAAAGAGCGCATAAACTGGTCACTTTCTACACCTTTGTGATAATCAAGTTCCGGCTTTTCATTGAAAAGAGAGAATGAGGTATAGTTATAGCATAATCTCTTTTCTCTGAAGAGGATTTTATTAAACTTACCACCAATCTTACTATGCATGTAGGTTAAGTAATCCGCAAAGATTCCAGGACTAGGAATACCATAACACACAACATCAATCAAAAGGAGTTTATCGTATGGCTTGCGTAAGTAATGAACCAAACCTTCTATCTGGCATGGTGTACCGCTCATAGCCACCCATTTGCCTTCCTGTAGGTGTTTCTTGATTTCCTTGAAAGTATCTCCTATTTCACTCTGTACATACTTACTGTTACGAAACTTACCCAACTCATCCAAAGAGGCAGCAGAAGAATGCTTGACCTTAAAGTCTGAATAATCCACAGCCGCACCATAAACGACACCACCTTGATTAATCACCCATGAAGCAATTGCCGTAAAGGAACCTCCGGATGTACTTTCCTTTCGAATTGATTCATCCTTTATTTGCAAAAGAAAGCCATGTTGTTCATTCTTCTTTTCAGGTTCTACATTGGCAACAGGACATACTTTCTCACATAAATGGCAGCCTATGCAATGTCCAATATCAACATGAGGATAAAGGAAACCTTCTTCATCTTCAATCATTGAGATACAGTGCTTTGGACATATATTTTCACATGCCCAACAACCACAACAATCTTGTTTATTTACTATGTGAATCATATATTTTTATTTGTGTTCCAACTGCCAGTGACGAAGTTTACCTGCAAGCATTAATAATCCATTGAAATGGAAACAAATAACGAGAAGTACTATTTTTTTAGAAAAAGATAGTTTATTAGACCATTTATATTTTTTCAAATACTTCTGATATACTGGCAAACTCAACATAGCCGACATTTTAGACTTACGTTCATTATAGGTATATTTATTGTATGGTCCAAAGTAACCTCTCAATACTGCTGAAATAATACCTGACAAAACTCTAATGCTAAGATTCTCTTCTAAAAAGGTTCTGTTACTTTTAGTTTCTATAAAAGAATCTATTCTTTGAAAGCCTAACCCCATCATATCTATTGTCTTCTCTGTCATCTTTACAGAGATGGATTCATCATTATAAATATAATGGTATAATGGTTGCTTAATAAATACGGCCTTTTCTAATTTATCGAATAGCTTCAAATTAAATAAAACGCCTTCAACTCCTTGACGTAAATCCTCATCATGGAATATATCATTCTTTAATAAAAATTTTCGATTTATAAGTTTACAATATGCACAAGCAATGAAATAATCAAAGTTCAACATATAACCCTGCAATTTTCTGCAAGCATCACCATCAAATACTTGGCCATCCCTAAATTTATAGTTATTGTAATGTAGGCTACCATTATAATCTTTAACCCATTCACACATGACAAGTTGCAACGTTCTATCTTCAAGAACTTTGCTAATCATACTTTCACACATTATGGGCTCTATCCAATCATCCCCATCTACAAACATTATCCAATCACCAGTTGCCAGACTTACACCAGTATTTCGTGCAGCAGATAATCCACCATTCTTTTTGTGGACAACTTTGATACGATTGTCTTTTTGAGCATATTCATCACAAATTTCTCCACATCTATCAGGAGATTCATCATCTACCAATAGTATTTCCAAATTGTTATATGTCTGTTTGATGACACTATCTACACACTTAGGAAGATAATGTTCTACATTGTAACATGGAACAATAATACTTATTAAAGGCTGATACATATATAATATCTTAATATTCGGAATAATCGCTATAAATTATACTTAAACTACTTTTGTCAGCAGATTATACTTAAAAAATACAACAAATTAAAATTCCTCCAAAACTAAGGAAGCAATTAGTACACTTCTTCCACAAAAAAGTTACTTACTCTTTGACCTAATTCTAGCTTCGAATTGAGCCATAGAATAACTTACTCTCAATATTGGGAAATTTAAGTGATTATATTTTCACTAATACTTGTTTTATATAAAATTTAGCTTGTCTTTTATCCACATTCTTGGATAATGCTGTAAAACATAGAGCAAGTATTTTAAACCAGGATGTACCTTGTTAAAAATGTAAATATCTTCCTTAAAAGATTTATAAAGGTTAGAACTAGTACCACCACCAGCAAAGATTGCTACTGTGGCATCGGTTGGAAGATAAACACATTTAGGCTTCAAAAAATAGCTCCTTATAATTAAGTCTTTATCTGCAATAATTCTTAAGTTCTCATCAAATCCACCTAATTTTTCAAAAAGGGTACGTTTCATAATGACTCCCTGATGACATGCGAAAGTCTTCCAAGGAAGTTGCTTATGACTATGGTGGAGATGAAGAACAATTTCACCATCGGCTTTGCGATATTGTATATTGCCATAAATAACATCAGCATTCCTTTCCTTGTTAGCACCTATCAAGTAACATATTCCATCAGGCAACAGTTCATCATCAGCTCCGAGATAATGAATCCATTCACCTTTTGCCATTCTCCATCCCTTATTCATCGCATTATATATTCCACTATCAGGTTCGGAAATATATCTGAACTTATGATTGCCAACATAACTTTTGATTATATCAACGGTGCCATCATTTGATGCACCATCAACGACAATACACTCTAAATTCTCATAGTTGCAATTTAATACACTTTCTATAGCTCGTCGTGTAATCTCACCTGAGTTGAAAGTGCATATTATAACACTAACCATTGGTTCGCTCATAAACTTAATGATTTAAAGATTTGATAAATTTTGCAGGATTTCCACCCCATACTTCCCAAGCAGGAATATCCTTAACCACAACACTACCAGCGGCTACGATAGCACCTTCGCCTATGCAAACCCCCTTATTGATAATACAACGTGTACCAACAAACACATTGTCACCAATAGCAACAGGTGCTGTATTAATGGTTCCTTTATGCTGATATCCTTCTTTGGAGGTACCTCGTATAGAATAATCCATAGAGTGAAAATTATTGTCCATGATGATAGTATCAGCTCCTATCAATACATGATTTCCAATCTCCACACTATTTAAGCAATAGATTCCCGTAGAAGACATACCTACATTATCGTGAATAATAAGACTTGCCCCCCCCCACAGACTGAAAATACATTTTTTCTACTTGAATCAATTGTAGAATTATACCCAGAATAGGCTGTGAAATTATTACCTATAATAATAGAAGCATCTTTTGTCATACGAAGTCTAAATGGTCCAATTATTCTTAATTTCTTTCCATACTTTATTTGCCAAAAAGAAAACTTCCATCTTTTGTAAAATATAGACACCTGCTTATAGCATAAGCCAACTAGATGCTCTACTATTTTTCTCAAAAGAAAACAAATATATGCCATAATTACTTTTCTTCATCCATAGCTTTTCTTAATGCCTCTACATAGCCTCTGCCATATTTAACATCAGGCTCCATATAATTGCCTTCGCCCCATTCATTCCATGATCGTAAGAATACAATCTTATTGTTCTTCTTGGATACGAGATCAAAGATTTGCTTACAATGATGATAAAACAGATTTGGAGTTGAATTATGCAAAATAAAACCAAACTGTTTACTTCTTGGGGAATGATCAAAATTTGGCACTAAACCTGGGATAATATCCTCCTGGCTATCAATATTTTCATCTATCAAATAAGGCATTGCCTCTTTGTATTCAAAACACAAAGCAGGCTTTTTAAAAAGATACAACTTTATTCTTGACTTAATAAATTTCCATAGGCTAAAGTTCTCACTGTGACGAAGAATTGAGGTGGAGACAGCTTGAGCTCTCTTATAATACATTGCATCAAAGCCTTTAGCAATATAGTTTGTTTTATCCATAGCATCAACATTCGCTATGAAATAAATGCCAGGGAAACCATCCTCCTTAGACCATTTTTGCCACAAAGGGATAAAATTTGCAGGTACATCCTTAGGATTCCAAACCAAAAATATAGGCTTTCCATCTTGAGTCAGATACCGCTTGTCCTTAAAAGCCTTCAACACATACTCATAATGCTTACGAATATCCTCATCTCCTGGATAAGTTTGCTCTATAAGCAATCTATCTTTTAAACTTGTGTCTTTTCTATTCCAATTCTTTGCACTCCAAGAATGGTTTGCCCATCCGAAACAGAATGGAAAATCTGGTTTACCTGTAGTTATAACCTCATCAATAATCTCATTCAAAAGTTGCTTTCCATTACCAAACCAGTAATGCCAATAGCAGAAACCTTCAACGCCTGCTTCTCGTGCCAATTGTGCTTGTTCTTCACGTACGATAGGTAAACGTAAATCATAGTATCCCAACTCTGTAGGAATCTTTGGCTGATCATGACCTTTAAAAAGAGGCTTAGCTCTTCCTACATTTGTCCACTCTGTAAAACCTTTTCCCCACCATTCATCGTTCTCTGGGAACGGATGATATTGAGGTAAATACAATGCGATTATTCGCGGATTATTACTATTCTTTTCCATGAACTTAAATATAATTTCCTTTTAATTTAACATTTTGATTATCCTAGCAGGCTGCCCCCCCACAATTGCATAAGGGGGAACATCTTTTGTTACAGAACTATTAGCAGCGATGACAGCCCCATCACCAATATGAACACCACTCAATATTGTTGCTTTATCACCAATCCATACATTTTTACCGATGACAACAGGTCCTTTACAATGAATTCGACGTGAAGCTGGAGCTTTGTTTTTCCACTCATATACACTGTCAGCATCATTTGTTGCATAGCTGCCGTGGTTGTTATCTGTGATGGTAACCCACTTTCCTGTCAGTGTCCCTTCTCCTATTATAATTTTGTCACAACATGTAATATTATTATAAGCGCCAAAGTGACAATGACTTCCAATGGATATTTTTGGAGTAAATTGCTTATCTCCAAATTGTTCCCATGCCATTAGAAAAAGTCCATCATCAAAACCAGTGTAGGCACCGATACTTATGTTTCGCATACCCATAATAGAATTAAATCTACCAAATCGAACTGAATTATGACATGATTTAAATCGGCTTAACAGCCAAAATGAGCGTATTTCACCTTTATGTTTTTTTATCTTCAAGAATAATTCTAGAGAGAGAATTCTTTGAATAAAAGAGAATACTATTATCAAACAATTTTTTATCATAAGTTTAGAATCTTATTATAAATATCAAATACTTTTTGGGCAGACTTATTTATAGGATATATATCTGAAACGATATGCTGAATATTACATAAAACATCCTTATCTATCATTTTATAATATATTGTCGCCAATCTTTCTGCCAACTCTTTATTATTCAAAAACCTAAGACAAATATTTTCACCTATAGCATTATCAACATTATCCATTTGCTCTTTAGTACCGCCAGTATTTCTACCTATAACAGGACAACCGTAAAACATAGCTTCAGCTGTAATAAAACCAAAAGCTTCAAACTGAGAAGGAACAATAAGAGCCTTTGCCTTACTCATCAACTTTGGAACATCGGTTCTGTATCCAAGAAACACGATCGAAGTGTCCAAGCAATATTCCTTGACTTTTTGGTTCAACAGACTTTTATATTCGTCATTGCCATCACCAGCTATTAAAAGCCTTGTTGTACTATTTTCATTTTTCTTCTTAAACATACCAAAAGCCTCTATGGCATCAAGCACACGCTTACCTTCCGCAAGCCTGCCTACATAAAGGAAATAATCACTTTTGGGGTATTCTATTAATGGAAGTTCCTTTGTGTCAAAAACCCCATCATAAACAGTAGAGCTCTTTTCACATAAATTGAAATGTTTTTTTACCCCATCGGTTATAGTTATTGTATAGTTTATACCATTTTTTAAATGGTTACAATAAATGTGCTTTGATGGCATAAAACGATAGTTTGCATCTTTATCGATATATTCTCTTACATGCCAGACATGAGGTAAGTTCAATTTCTTTGCTAATTCATAACCTAATGTACATATTCCATTATTAGTATGAATTAAATCAATATTTTCTTTCGATAAAATTTCAACCAAAGAATCTATCTCGGAATTTCGATTAACTACATTTTGAATAAATGAAGTTTTAACCCACCAAGCATACTGTTTCAATGCTTTATCTGGACCCAATGCGTGAGAATAAAAACCAGTATATGAAAATACTATATAGCCATGCTCTTTAAGATAGCTATAAAACTGAAATCTTCCTTTTACTAAGAAAAGAGGCTTAACGCCTAAGCGTTCCAAATTCGGTAGAAGATTCAACAATGCTTTGTTATCGCCATAGAGTTGTTCTGTGGAGCATACATAAAGGACTTTCATAAGCGCTTAAATTTTATATATAACATATAAAGACCCCTCAAGAACTTATAAAATAAGTTTCGAGCATAAAAACCATTTACAACAAACTGACTAAAAGAATCCCTGATAGCCAATAGTTGTTCATCTGCAAAAACAGCATAGTTAAAAGCAAAGGCTGTACGACCATTCTCTATCATCTTCTTTATTGAATCATCCAAAACAAAATTATTATTT
>ERZ1034913.1871-NODE-1871-length-11650-cov-19.711945_pt1 | contig 11650 bp, 8 predicted proteins | sample MGYA00520697_ERZ1034913 | MGnify/ENA primary metagenome ERZ1034913 (study PRJEB33766, sample SAMN09781786) | gut metagenome | biome: gut microbiome | host: Homo sapiens | place: Madagascar | study: EMG produced TPA metagenomics assembly of the PRJNA485056 data... | reverse complement strand
TCATGCGCTGACGATGCATAAGCCATGTCGTATCCGCCACGCCCATAATGCCCGTCGAGCCGGAGATTTGGTCGTAGGGGTCTGACGATGATTGCTTACGCAGGTGATGTACCAGCAGAATGCAGATGCCGTACTTGTCGGCAAGTTCCTTTAATGAACCAATATATACATTATCTCATATTATCGTAATTTTGTGTGTAGTAAGTTTTACTCTCTAGTAGTAAGTTGTACGGTTATGCCGCTCCACAGCCCCACAAACGCGCCAAACAGCGGGTTTGCCGGTGACATCGCGTCCATGTGCGGCGCAGGGTATCTGCCCCACACGGGGCGTGTTTGGGCGGGGTGTGGGAGTGAATCAGATTTGATTCACTTTTCCAGTTCTGCTACCAAATAGTGAATCAGTTCTGATTCACTCTGGAGGCCCACGGGCATTTCTCATGTAATCTCGTAGCTGTAATCCTGTCATACGCCCACTTCCTTTCTCAATTCGTTTCGTTGTTCTGTGCAACCCTCTTGAATACACTTTCCGGGGAGAAAAAAAGAGCCCAGAGGGCCTTACCAAAATCGGTAAGGCCCTCCGGGCTCTTTTTATATTTCTCTGTTCTATCCGGGCGTGAGGGTACACTTCTCCCGCAAATCTTGATGTGAATTCAATAAAAATCAAATAATACGCATAATAGCGTCAATCACACGGTCATGTGAATAATAAAAAGCAAACAAAAGAAACCGTGTACATCAAAATAAATGCTGAGAAAAAAGTCTAATTTGCCGCTCGCCCCCAGACTTGGGAACATAACAGGCAAGCCGCTGACGACGACCGTACACTGACTCTGCAAGGATCTTACTGATTCCAACCCCTGCGCGGTCACCCCATCTGAAGCTGTGGGGCATCTGGAGTATCATTATGTTCTCTCCCCGCCGCGGATTATGGTCTGCCTTGACCTTGCTACGCGCTCCACCGGAAAAGTAAAGTACCTGTTATGCTGTGTATTCAGTTGTAAAGGTGCTGTACAGAACAAATCTGTATGTTTAGTACACTCCAGCCGTTAGCAGTCAGTCAATAGCAAGTGCTAGTCGTTTACGAGGTGTTCATATTTCAAGGTGACAATCCACTTATGATGGATTTCATCAGCAAGACTTGCTCGTCGTCCAAAGCATCGCACACATTCATTAAAAGTTCTCGCTGACGCACAGTCAGCCATCGCTGCTGCAAGCGACTCGAATCAAGAACGAATACACCACCGCCTGCACCCATCTTTGTATAAATCGGATATTCCAATTCTAATACCCGAATATCGTTGCGATTCGTATGTGATCTTACAGAAAACTCAAAAGCAAGATTGCTCACAGTGTCGTTTTGTCTCTCATAGAGAGTTGTTATCAGCCTCCTGCGTCGTTCATAAAGCGAAATCTTTTCATTCATAGTAAAGTTATTGTTTCCTTTTTCGTCTACCCTTTTTAGAACTGCGCACTCCCTGCTGCAATCATGATCGGCATTGTCAACACTGCAAGCAATGTAGAAAGCACTACAATTTTCCCGGCGTAGGCATAGTCCTTGTCGTATAGCTGGGCGTATACTGCCACATTTGCGCCTACCGGGCAGGCTGCCGCAATCAGCAACACTTGTTTTAAGTTAAAATCAGCCGGGAACAAATACAGCAGCAGAATACTACCGATTGGAATCAATATCTGCCGAATGATACACACAACATAAACCATCGGCGTTTTCACAAGGCTGCATACATTTTCCTTGGCAAGGTATGTTCCCAGTACAATCATAGCCAGCGGGCTGTTTAATGCGCTGATTCCGCGTAAGGTTGTCTGCACCACATCAGGGATATGCGCACCAAGACCGGAAGCAAACAGTGCAGCGCCACCCACGCTTCCCAAAACAATGGGATTCAGCAACAGTGGCTTCCACTCGATTTTGTCTTGCTTTTCCCGCAAAATGCCAACGCCGTAGCTTGCCTGCAAAATATTCAGCATTGCAATAAATGCTACAACAAGCACTGCCGCATCTTCCCCCAGCATGGATTGTATCAGCGGCAGTCCGATGAAGCCAGGATTGGAAAATGCCGCCGAAAATTGCTCGATTGGTTTATGCGGAAATACAAGCCGCGCCATCAGGATTGAAACACCTAACAGCAGTGCTGCACCCAATGCACTTAAGGCAATCTTTTGTGCCTTTTCCGGTGTATACTCACTGCAAAAGCTATTGATGATTACCGCAGGAATGATAATCTTTACCAGCATAGCGGCCAGTTCTTTACTGCCTGCTTCGGTGAGGATTTTTTTCTTATACAGGGTATATCCCACCAGCATATACAGCAACATAATGCACAACTGGCGAAACACCTGCGCAGATACCCCCATCATATCGCAAACTGCATCCAATAAAATGCAGTATTTATAGATTTGCGTTGCACATCAATGGCTTCACTTTTATGATTTTCCCTTTGGATCATTCACATTTCTCCCCATCAAATTATCCGCAATATTTTATATGAGACTGAATTCCTGCATCTGTAACATACCCTTCCCGGCATAAACAAAATACAACGAGAAGTTCTTTACAGCAATTGATATTGAAGCCCCCACATCGAACCATACACCATTTTGCACGGAATGCACCTGTACGGCTGTCAGCGGCGGTTTATTTAAATCCGTGTGTATACGGATAACGCCTTCGGCTTTCCCGCGCACTTTTACTGTGATTTTTCCTACGCCGCTGCCATCCACAAAATAGCGAAAGCCCACAATAGAGCCGTTGCGAATATTGCTGACATACTGTGTAGGTCCACTTTCCCGGTCGCCGCCATCCTGCGTGATGTAGGGAATTGCCGCAGGATTTTGCATGATGCCTAGCAGTTTTTGGCTCATCAGGATACAGGCAGCATAAGCCGGAATTGTTCCTGCGGCTTGCATTGTGCCGCCGGACAAACCGCAGCTTGTTGCCTCAACCTGTTGTATCGTGCCATCTGCCTGAATTTCCACAGGCTCTGCGACCCCCTGCCGACTGAACAGTGTTCGGTTCGTCATGCGGTGATCGAAAATAAACCATTGCCCATTTAAGCAAGCTAAACCACCGTGACTATTACCTACTGGATATAATGGGTTCGACAAGCCATACCCCTGCAAACCGAAATCAGAGGTTGAATGAATGCGTCCACGATAGACGAAATCCCGGTCGGGGCGGCTGCTGGTGCAATAATGCAGTCCCGATAAATCAGTAGCCGCGTAAACAAAGTAGTACAGTTCCCCGATTTTTCGTATGGATGAACCTTCAAAAAAGGCTGGCTTACGCAAGCCATGCTTTTCGCGCGGCATAATAATTTTGCCCTCACCCTTGGCTGTCAGCATATCGGGCGCAAGTTCCCGCACGAAAGCTCCCACGGCGGGGTGCTGATTCTTTTCCGGGCCCTCGGCTTTGCCGCCTGTGCCGGAGTAAAGCCACACACGGCCATCCGTATCCACCAGTACAGCAGGGTCAAATTCCATCCACTCACCGGGGAGTGTGCCGCAGGCATGGCCATCCTCGGCATGGACGTCTCCCAGATACTCATATTTCCCTGCTGGAGTATCGCATATTGCCACGGAAATTTTATAGCTATCCTTGGCGCTGTAATACAGATAATACCGCCCGTCCGCGCCCCGCACAGCGTCCGGCGCATACAAGGCCGCCGCACCACCGGGGTGCTGACTTTTCTTATAGATCGTACCCTCGAACCGCCACGCGGACAAATCTGCCAGCGGGGCAGACCAGCAGACATAATCGTTCAGGCAGTAGCCATCCCCGCCAAAGCGGTCATGGCTGCCATAAATATACAATCTGTCATCAAAGACACGGGGTTCTCCGTCCGGGATATACTCATAGCTGGGCAGATAGGGATTAAAAATCGTTTTCATTTATACGCGCTTTCCAGTGTATATTCTCCCGCTGCCAGTTCCTGCGGCGCTTGACCGGGCAGGGTCACGGCAGCGGTGCAGTTGGCGGGGACGGTTATGGTGAAAACAAAGCCGTCCTCCGTTTTGCTCCACGCGCTTTCCACACGGCCATAGGCGCTGACATAAGCAGCCTCGGCGTGGGTGAAATGTCCACCGGGCCGCGGGGCGATGGTAAAATGATTCTCCCCATCCACCTTGATGCCGCACATGACGCGGAACAGCCAGTCGCAGACTGCGCCCTTGGAGTAGTGGTCCAGCGACGCCGGGGCGGCGGCGTTGGGGCCTTCCCAGTTTTCCCAAATCGTCGTAGCGCCCTGCTTGGGCATACACAGCCAGCCGGGCAGTTCCTCGTTTTCCAACAGGCGGTAAGCATACTTCAGGTCAATATCCGCCAGCACATCCAGAACGAACGGCGTTGACAAAAAGCCTGTGCCGAGCCGCCAGCCGTAGTCGTCCAGCGCCTTGATGAGCCGCTTACGGGCGTAGGCGGTTTGGGGCTTGTTCAGCAGTTTCATGTAGAGCGGGCGCACAAGTTTGGCCTGACGATTGGTGTCAAGGCTGTGTTTTTTCGTCGCCACAAGGTGCTGGTAGCCGCCGCGCACCCGCTTGGCTGCGGCGGCAAATTCCGCGGCGTCGGCATCATGCCCCAGTAATCGGGCAATTTTCTCCATCTGTTCCATCAGATAGACAATGTAAGCCGTCGTTTCCTCCGGATGGGGGCTGACGAACTCCGAAATTGCAAACGCTTTCACGTCCTCCGGCTCGGCCCACTCGCCGTAGGACTGGCCGTAGTTGGAGATGTCTTTTCCGTGTTTCAAGCCAATGCCTGTCGGCGTGGCAGTCGGATACCACTTGCCCAGCGTTCCGATTTTGTATCGCGCATAGCGGCACATGGCATCGTAATTTTCTTCGAGGATTTTGCGGTCGCCGTAGGCTGCGTACACATCCCACGGAATCAGTACACCCGCATCGGACCAACCCGCCGAGCCGTCCATCGCGTTCATGTAGCTGTCCACACCACCCACCGGGGCAATCTGGGTGAAGCAGCCGTTCTTATGCTGGGCATCGCAGAGGTCACGCTCATACTTGCGGGCAAAGGCCGCGTAGTCGAACAGCGTGCAGGCTGTGGGGCAGAAAATCTGCGCATCGCCCGCCCAGCCGTGGCGCTCCCGCGTGGGGCAGTCGGTGGGCAGGTCGGCGTGGTTGTTTTTGGCGCTCCACACGGTGCTGTCAAAGAATTTGTTCAGCAGTTCGTTGGAGGACGAGAACCACCCCGTGCGCTCCATATCGGTGTAGACGGCAATAGCCGTAAAGTCTGCCGGGTCAACCGGGATTTCACTCTCGACCAACACATACTGAAATCCGAAAATCGTAAACGCGGTCTTATAATCGTTTCGACCCGCCTTGCAGACATAGTCCACCTGCTGCAGGGGCGATGTGATTTTTTCATTGGATGTCTGGATGTTTTTCTGGGTAAACTCGCCGTTTTCATCCAGCATTTCGCCAAAGCGCAGGCAGATGCGCTGCCCGGCCTTTGCCTGCACGGTAAACTGCAAAATGCCCGCAATATTCTGCCCAAAATCCAGCACTGTTCTGCCGCTGGGGGTGTGCAGGATTTTCGCCGCCAGACGCTCGTGTTCGGTCAGCGGCTCGTTGTTGGATGCGGTCGGCTGCACAGGGTGGGTTGTTATCTTGGCGTGGCCACTGTAGGTCGGTGTGCGCCGCGCGTCGATGCGCTCGCCGTCCTTGTTATCGGCAAAGCGCACCGGGCCGTCGTTCGACCACTGCCAGCTTCCATCGGTGCAAACGGTCTGCACCGTGCCGTCGGTCAGCATCAGTTCCAGCTGCGCCAAGAGCTTTGTCTCAGTACCGTACTGGTTGCGCAGGCCCCACGCGCCGCAGCAGCCGCGATACCAGCCATCGGCCAGCTGCACGGTCAGCGCGTTTTCGCCGCTTTGCACCAGCGCGGTTACATCGTAGGTCTGGTACTGCACCCGTTTGCGGTAGTCAGTGATGCCGGGAGCCAGCGTGAAGCCCTCGACGGGCTGCCCATTGAGGGCCGCCTGATACACGCCGCACGCTGTGGCGTAGAGCCGCGCTTTTTTGATTTCACCCGCCACGAACGTCGTTTTAAAGCAGTCTACCGGGTAACGGCGCTTCGGATCGGGGATGTAGTCCCCCGTGATCCACTGCGTGCGCCAATCGTCGGCGTGCAGCAATCCCAGTTCAAATACGGCGGGTTTCGACCAGTCGCCGGGCACATCGTTTTCATCCCACAGGCGCACCTGCCACACCACATGAACGCGGCTGTGCAGCGGCGTGCCCGCGTAGATCGTGTGCATCGAGCCGCTTTCGATTTTGCCGGAATCCCACAACAGGTTTTCATTCTCGTCGTGGCAGATAACTTGATACGCCGTCTGCCGCACACCGTCCGCGCAGTTCCAGAACAGTCGCGGCGCGGTAAAGTCAATCCCTAGTGGATTTTTTAGATACTCGGTTTTCAGGCGTATCGCTTTCATTGCTCCGTCCCCTTCTTTGCTGCATCATACAGCACAGGTTCCATAACCGGCGTCCACCACTCCAGATAGCCTGCCTTCGTGGGGTGAATGGCATCGTCCATATAAAGTTCCCGCTGCTCTGCCGTAATGGCATTAAACTCCGTATCGTTCCACAGGTCAATGACGGAAACGCCCCACTTTTCTTCCAGCAGTGGCAGCAGCGCCACCATAGAAGCGTAGGCTTCGCTATCATATTGTGGGTTTGTATAGATGACAACCGGGCATTTCCATTTTTGCTGCGCATAACAGACGATATATTCCAGTGAGCCCGCCACGGTTGAAGTGTCAAACATATTCAGATCACGCGCTGCGCTGATTTTCCCCAGCGGCTTTTTCTGCGAAGCATCGTTTGTGGAAAGCTGGCAGACGAACAAATCGACCTTGTCTGCCTGTACGCTTTTCAAGCGGCTGACGTAGGAGTTGCTCTTATCGTCAACCAGCGTTGTGCCGCTGACGGCCTCCTTTATCATGGTGCAGTCATTGCGTGCCGCAATAAAATCCGCAAAGGATATCCCCTGCGACGCCGCACCGTAGGTTACAGACGAGCCGAGAAACAGAACCGTTTTGCCCTGTAGGGGGCTATTTTCGACTGTACCTGCATTTTCCACATCATACGGCACAGAGTTTCCCGGCAAATTTCCCTGCCGATAATCATGTAATTTTGCAAAAGGTCCCCAGCCGAGTTTCCATCCGGTGACGGCTAAACCTGCCAGATTGACCGCCAGCAGGGCGGCGACTGTTCCTACAATGAGTTTTTCATTTTGTCACACTTTCTTGACTTTTCCAGAACGCAATAGCTTCATCCAGCCAATTTTCACAAGATAGCCCTTTTCCGAGTCCTACACCGTGATCCACACCGGGATATATCCTCAACATATGTTGCACATGATGGCTCTCCAAAGCATCCGCCAACATTTTGCTGTTGTCCGGGTCAACGGTCTTGTCGCTGTCACCACACCAGACAAAGGTGGGCGGATAATGCGAATTCGCCTGTTTTTCCACACTGCAGCGGTTGATTTCTGCCTTTATCGGGGCATTATCCAAAAGATTCTTGCGGCTTCCCTCGTGCGTCTTTGCCCCCATCGTAACGACAGGATAACTCAGCACTAGCACACCCGGACGGGGTAGATTAAATTTCCCCCAGCCCAACGCCTGTACGCCGAACATAGCTGCCAGATGACCGCCTGCCGAAAAACCGAACACTGCATAATCCTGTGTTTCCACATTGTAAGCATCCGCGTTTGCAAGAATTTCCCGCACAGCGCGCGCAATATCCACAAGCGGCGTAGGATATTTTGCCCGCGCACGGCACCGATACCGCAACACAAATGCAGAATACCCGCGTTCATTCAATGCTTGGGCAATGGGCTTTCCCTCAATGCTGCTCATAACACATTCGTAGCCGCCGCCCGGACAAATCAGTGCAAAACGAGAGCGTTGTCCGCTTGGTGCGGGGTAAAATTTTAATTCATAGCGGTTCGGGCCAAAAATATCCCGCAGCGCCTCAAAACCGGTGGTATTCATGGCGTATCCTCCCTTACTTTTTTGCCATCTTCATCACGCCCTGTACCGGGTGGCCGTTGGCCATTGCCAGCATCCCCTCGGCCAGGTTGGCCGGGAACGCACCGCAGCTGGAAAGCACTGCCGCGCGCAGAGGCGCATCCGCGCCGGACATGACCATCATTTTGAACGTCGGGTCGCTGTAATCGGCCTTGCCGCCAAAGCTCTTGGCAATCGTTGCCTCGGTGCCTTTGAACATCTGCATCATGACAGGGGAAAGATCTTTCAGCTCCATCGTGGAGTGCTCCATCGTGAACGCACCCTTTTTCGGCTCGGGGTCGCTCTGCAGCGGGCCGCCGTAGAGTGCTTCAAACTCTGCGTCGGTGGGCAGGCCCTGCAAAGTCTCATACCAGCTTCCCTGCTGCCATTCCGGTGCGGACAGGCTCACACCATCCACAGCCATGGCTGCGTGCAGGCGGATGTCTGCCGACGACGCACCTACAAGAATTTTATAGCTGCCCATCGGTACCTTCCAGCCGCCGTCACACCAGACGGCAAAGCTGCGGTCATTCAATTCAAACTTGACCGATTTGCTCTCGCCGGGCTGCAAGCTGACCTTGGCAAAGCCCTTCAGTTCCTTGGCGGGGCGGTAGGGGCCGTTCTGTGGCGGAGCAACGTACAACTGCACGACCTCCGCGCCGGGTACGCTGCCGGTGTTCGTGATGGTCGCCGTCACGGTACGGCCCTCGACCTGCAAGTCGGAGTAGGCGAACTGTGTGTAGCTCATGCCAAACCCAAACGGGAACCGCACGGCCACACCCGCCTTGTCGTAGTAGCGGTAGCCAACGTACAGGCCCTCTTTGTAGTGGGTCGTTTTCTTGCCGAATGTATCGCGGCTGGGCACATCTGCATAGGTCATCGGCCAGGTTTCGGTCAGCTTGCCGCCCGGGTTGACCGCACCCGTCAGCAGGTTGGCCGCTGCCGTGCCGCCCGCCTGACCGGGCAGACCCATGTACAAAACCGCTTTGACCTTATCAAGCCACGGCATTTCCACAGCACTGCCGCAGAACAGCACCACAACCGTATGTGGGTTGGCGGCGGCAACCGCCTCAATCAAACGGATATGTCCCTCGGGCATCGTCATATTCTCGCGGTCAAAGCCCTCGGACTCGTAAATATCAGGCAGACCCGCGCAGACAACGGCAATTTTCGCCTGTTTTGCGGCGTCGGCGGCCTCGCGCAGCGTTTCCTCAGTCACTTCTCCCTTGGCGTCGCAGCCTGCAGTAAACGGCACATCGGGCAGCGCATCACAAAGGCTTGTCAGCTTTGTCGGGTTGATGTGGCTCGAGCCTGCGCCCTGATAACGCATCGTGCGGGCCATTTCGCCAATCAGCACAATATCTTTTGTCTCCAGCGGCAGGATACCATCCTCATTTTTCAGCAGTACCGCGCCGTTTTCGGCGATTTTCTGCGCCAGTGCGTTGTGGGCATCCCTGTCAAAGGCACGGCCTTTGGGGCGGTTCTCCCCTTTCAGCGCCAGGGCGATCACCCGCGCAGCGCAGGCATCCACATCGGTTTCGGCCAGCGCACCGCTCCGCACGGCCTCGGCCACGCGGTCCTCCATGTAGGTGCTGCCGCCCGGCATACTCAAATCGCACCCGGCATGCATGGCGGCCACGCGGCTGCACAGTGCGCCCCAGTCGGTTACGACCATGCCGTCAAAGCCCCAGTCCCGGCGCAGCACCTCGGTCAGCAGCCAGGTATTATCGCTGGCATGTACATTGTTGATGCGCGGGTAGCTGCACATGACGGTTTCGGGCTGTGCGGTCTTGACGACCGTTTCAAACGCGGGCAGGTACAGCTCGCGCAGGGTGCGCTCGTCCACCTGACTGTTGCCGTTGAAGCGCTTGTACTCCTGATTGTTGGCGGCAAAGTGCTTAAGGCTCGTGCCCGCGCCGCTCTCCTGTGCGCCCTGCACCCACGCCGCGCCCATTGCGCCCGCGATAAACGGGTCCTCGGAGAAATACTCGAAATTGCGCCCACACAGTGGATTGCGCTTGATGTTGACGCCGGGGCCAAGCACGACGTCCACACCGTAGGAAAGTCCCTCCTCGCCGATGGCTTTGCCCTCGGCCTTCAGCAGCTCGGCATCCCACGCTGCACCACTCGTCACGGCGGTGGGAAAGCAGGTCGCCGGCTCTGACTCGTTCACGCCCAGCATGTCGGAGCCGTTTTTCTGGCAGCGCACGCCGTGGGGGCCGTCGCTCATAGTGATAGCCGGGATGCCGTACTGCGCCATTGCCTTGCTGTGCCAGAAATCCGCACCGTTGCAAAGGCTGATTTTTTCTTCCAGCGTCATTTTGGACAGAATGTCCTGTACTTTTTTATCCATTATGATTGCTCCTTATCGGCTTGGTTCATCGCAGCCAGCACCTGCTCAAACAGCGGCTTAATGCTGTCACCGTAGGCCAGCAGCGCTGTGACCGGTTCATTCTTCACATACTCCAACATCGGATTTTCAAGAAATTCCGGCGCGTACTGCGCGAAAATTGCTCGTGCAACGGGGTGTTCCATGATAACGTGCAGCGGTGTTTCCATCGTGTAGCGGTCGATTTCTAAGCTCGTTTCGGTCGCGTACTCATAGTGATAGCTACCGCTGCCAAGGGTCAGCGTTTCGTCCGATTCGGGCAGGGTCAGCGCCGCCGTCGTGTTGGCGGGCACGGTCACATCCACGGTGATTTTGCCGCCCTCGCACCGCCACGCAATCGCAATTTTGCCGTAGACGCTCTCATATTCCAGTTCCGCGTGGGTGATGCCCTTGACAAACTGCGGGCGCAGGGCAATTTTTTTGTAGCCGGGTTCCAGAATTTCCAGCCCGCACAGCTTGGTGTACAGCCAGTTGCCGATGGAGCCATAGGCGTAGTGGTTCAGGCTGTTCATATTGGCGGGATTGAAGCTGCCGTCCGGGCGGATGGAATTCCAGCGCTCCCAGATGGTGGTCGCACCCATCTTAACCTCATACAGCCAGCTGGGGTCGTCCTCCTGCAAAAGCAGCCTGCCGGCAAGGTCGTGCTTGCCGTTTTCGGACAGGGTCAGGCAGGCAAACGGCGTGCCGATGAACCCGGTCAGCAGATGCGTTTTGTGCGCACCGATGTTCTTTTCCAGCGCCGCCAGCAAGCGTGGGCGGTACTCGTCAGGCACCATGTCAAAGTGCAGCGCCAGAATCAGGGCGGTCTGCGTTTCGCTGACAAGGCGCCCGGTGGGGGTCACATACTCGGCGCGGAACGCCCGCACAAGCTCCTCACGGCGGCGGCTCCAGCGGCGCGCGTCCTCAGTGTACTGCAAAACGGCGGCGGTATCCGCAAGAATTTGCAGGCTCCACGCAAAGCAGACATTGGCGGTAAAGTAGTCGTCCGTTGCGCCCTTGCGCTCGTCGCCCAAGGCGTTTGCCTCGGCGTCCAGCCCCAGCCAGTCGCCGTACTGGAAGCCGGTCTGCCACAGTCCGTTTTCGCCGCACTGACTCTCGACAAACTCGACCCAATGTTTCATACTGTCGTAGCTGTGCTGCAAAATGCGCTTATCGCCGTAAGCACGGTAGAGCGTCCACGGCAGCACCGTCACCACATCGCCCCAGAACGCCGCGCCGT
>ERZ1034913.1870-NODE-1870-length-11655-cov-43.551638_pt1 | contig 11655 bp, 2 predicted proteins | sample MGYA00520697_ERZ1034913 | MGnify/ENA primary metagenome ERZ1034913 (study PRJEB33766, sample SAMN09781786) | gut metagenome | biome: gut microbiome | host: Homo sapiens | place: Madagascar | study: EMG produced TPA metagenomics assembly of the PRJNA485056 data... | reverse complement strand
CTTTTAACTCACAGCTAACGGCTAACAGCTCACAGCTGATAGCTTTTATCTTCTTCCTCCAATCGTCATTCTGAATGGACGCAAGAATGCTGTTCGAGAAAAACGGGAAACGGGACAGTGACACAGAGTGAAGAATCTATGATTCTGATGACATCTTACCACTTTCCTCACCACAGGTACAGAGCCTTCACGTTCGCTTCGGATGACGTTTAACGTTTTTCTCACTACAACAGCAAATCCTTTGCTGATATTTCGTATGACACCTAATGGAAATCATATGCTTCGGCTTTTAACTCACAGCTAATGACTAACAGCTAACGGCTAACAGCTTGTAGCTGACAGCTCACAGCTGATAGCTTTTATCTTCTTCCTCAAATCGTCATTCTGAATGGATGCAAGAATGCTGTGTGAGAAAGCCAGGAAACAGCAACATGACACCGAGTGAAGAATCTATGACTCGGATGACATCTTACCGCTTTCCTCACCACAGGTATAGATCCTTCACGTTCGCTTCGGATGACGTCTTATGATCTTCGACATCGCTTCGGGGTGACGCTTATCGTCAGTCGTCATTCTGAATGGATGCAAGAATGCTGTTCAAGAAAAACGGGAAACAGGACAGTGACACAGAGTGAAGAATCTATGATTCTGATGACATCTTACCGCTTTCCTCACCACAGGTATAGATCCTTCACATTCACTTCGGATGACAATTAACGCTCCCCTTACTACAACAGCAAATCCTTTGCTGATGTTTCGTATGACACCTAATGGAAATCATATGCTTCGGCTTTTAACTCACAGCTAATAGCTAACAGCTAATGGCTAACAACTTGTAGCTGACCGCTCACAGCTGATAGCTTTTATCTTCTTCCTTCAATCGTCATTCTGAATGGATGCAAGAATGCTGTTCAAGAAAAACGGGAAACAGGACAGTGACACAGAGTGAAGAATCTATGACTCTGATGACATCTTACCGCTTTCCTCACCACAGGTACAGAGCCTTCACGTTCGCTTCGGATAACGTTTAACGTTTTCCTCACTACAACAGCAAATCCTTTGCTGTTGTTTCGTATGACACCTAATGGAAATCATATGCTTCGGCTTTTAACTCACAGCTAATAGCTAACAGCTAATGGCTAACAACTTGTAGCTGACCGCTCACAGCTGATAGCTTTTATCTTCTTCCTTCAATCGTCATTCTGAATGGATGCAAGAATGCTGTTCGAGAAAAACGGGAAACAGCAACATGACACCGAGTGAAGAATCTATGATTCGGATGACGCCTTACCGTCTTCCTTATCACGGCAATAGATTCTTCGCTGTCGCTCTGAATGACGCCTTACCACTTTCCTCACCACGGCAACAGATCCTTCGCTATCGCTTCAGGATGACGTCTTATGGTCTTCTTCATCACAGCAGCAAGTCTTCGACATCGCTTCGGGGTGACGCTTATCGTCAGTCGTCATTCTGAACGGTGGCAAGAATGCTGTTCAAAAAAAACGGGAAACGGGACAGTGACACAGAGTGAAGAATCTATGATTCTGATGACATCTTACCACTTTCCTCACCACAGGTACAGAGCCTTCACGTTCGCTTCGGATGACGTTTAACGTTTTTCTCACTACAACAGCAAATCCTTTGCTGATATTTCGTATGACACCTAATGGAAATCATATGCTTCGGCTTTTAACTCACAGCTAATAGCTAACAGCTAATGGCTAACAACTTGTAGCTGACCGCTCACAGCTGATAGCTTTTATCTTCTTACCACTTTCCTCACCACGGTAACAGATTCTCCGGATGACGCCTGACCGTCAGCTTATCCTCACTCATACAAAAATACGGTACCCATCACATCTGACAAGTACCGTATTTTATGTTTCTTAAGTTATTTCCTTACCCTTGCTTTCCATTACGCTTTCGGGGAAATATGAGAACCGTATACATCGCGGTAATCATTTTTCGCCTTATCGTCTTCACTGTTGACGCGGACACGTTCTACCTTGTTTCTGTCATTGTCCTTGCCGGAAACACGATCGACACGAATACGATCCAGACGGATCTGGCGGAGTTCCGGTTCGAACTCATTCATAGCTCGATCCATGTTGCTATCCACTGGTGCGCCATTCTTCAATGCACGATAGAACATCGCCGCAAATTCATAGCGGGTCATGGAACGGTCACCGCTGAACATGCCGTCCGGATAGCCTTCAATAATACCGTTTCCTGCCAATGTAGCGACATACTCATAAGCCCAGTGGTTTTCCGGCACATCGGGGAAGTCTTTCTTTTTACCCATATCCAGGATGCCGAGAATGGAATTCATCTTCTGTTCCATAGTATCCAGGCGTTTCTTCAGATCCTTGTTTTCATCACGGAGATCGACGATTTCTTTCGCCATGGCCACTTTGGATGTGGATACATGGTTGCCCTGTCCCAGTTTCAAGCTGACTCCGGCATTCACCATATTCTCTCCTCCGCCGAAGGATCCTCCCACACTGAACATCAAGTCTTCATTCGGACGATAGAATGCTCCTACCGCTACCGCATGGGCGTCTTTGTAGTTGCCGTAGCCGGCTGCGATATCCCATTTGTCGTCGGGATCGAAATCCAGCGGGTGGAGGGCTGCCAGTGCGGCGGCTCCCGCTCCTACTTTACTGATACGGTTGTCCAGATTGTTGATGGTATTTCCCAGATTGGTAATATTGGTTGTGTTCTTACCGACCTGTTTGTCCAGTATGGTCAGGTTATCTCCGGCGCTGTTTTCTTTCTTCACATAGTTGCCGTCATTCTTCACTCGGGTTTCATGGTACACTGTATTTCCGCTGACAATCTTTGTGCTTCCGTTTTCCACTTTTCCATCAGCTTTCACGTTGACCGTGTATTCCGTTCCGCCAAACGTGTTGGCAGCTGTGTCAAGTGACACATTTTCACCGGCTTTCACGGTGTTTCTTGTGTCTTTCGTGGCCACGGTAACTTTGTTTTCTGTGCCGTCACTGCCCTTTAACGTAATGGTGGTGGTATTGTCCGCGTTTTCTTCGCCGCTCATCGTGTAGGTGGTATCGGTATCAATCGCCGCCGCGAGTTTTTCCAGGTCTACGCTGCCTTTTACTTCATTTCCTGCCGTATCCTTTACGCTCATGGACAGTTTTTTTCCGTCAAGGGTCAGCGCATTGTTGTCGCTTACCAAGGTATCATTGCCGTCTGCAATGGATGAGAGATCCACGCTGCCCTTCACTTCATTTCCGGCCGTGTCCTTTACGCTCATGGACAGGGTTTTACCGCTAAGGGACAGCCCATTGCTGCCACCTACCAGTGTATCATTGCCATCCGCCGCTCCGGCTACCGCTTTCTTCAGCTGCGCCACGTTGACGGCATCGGTATCTGCCGCGCCGGCCGCTACGTTTGTAATCTGGCGGGTGACTGCCGTACTGGTCGGAGTCGCCTCTTTACCTACGGAAACAGCGGCAGCCGTCGATTTCCATACGCCTGTTGTATCGTTGGAATGATCGGCGCCGGAAGCGTCATACCCTATAACTCCTTTGTCCACAGAAGCCACGGAACTGCTTCCGAGGGCCACGCCGCCCGCTGCGGTCACGTTGGCATTGTGTCCTATGGAAACAACATCCGACACGTTTGTCGTGATTGGATTATCTCCGGAACCAAGAATGATACTGCCGCCTGCACCGGAAAGTTTGCGCTTATTGCCCAGCACAAGGGCGTCATCCGTATCTTCCACCGTATTTTCAGAACCGATGACGGATACGTGGTTAATATTTTTGCCGATATTCAGATACCCGTCGATCATATTGTACTTACTTTCATGCCCGTCCGTACCGGTGAGCTTATTGCCCACACCGACCAGTTTGGAAAGCTGGGCATAATCGGCGATATTTGCTCCGCCTATGGCAAGGACAGAGCCGCCGCTGTCTTTCACCAGATCACCCAGGGCATTAATCATATCATCCGTATCGCCTGTATTTATCGCTTTCTGCAGCGCATTATACAACGGTCCGGCAGCAAACCCGTTCACCGGTCGGTAGGAATTGGTGACTTTATTTCCTGCGCCAAAGATCAGGGACGCATTGGCATTTTCTGTCTTATTCGCTACACCAATAATGCTGTTCGCCACACCGTCGAAGTCCACACCGCTCTTCGCACCGACAACGTTAAATGTGCCGTAAACGGAAGAGGTCGCTCCCTGGAAACCGTTCGTAAAGCCGTTAATTCCGTTTCCGTCTACACGGGAGAAAGCGCCTGTCACAGCAGAAGCCGTACCATTGGCTGCTGCACCCGCACCGGCAGCCAGCGCCATGCCGCCTTTTGCGCCGTCATTATTATAGTTGCCTACATGATATCCTTTATCATTCACACTGTAATAATGCACTTTCGAGGCATCGGCGGCTGCCTGTACCGCTTTCAGCTGTGCCACATTGACCGCATCAGTGTCCTGTGTACCGGCCGCCACATTTGTAATCTGGCGGGTAATCGCCAAAGAGCCTGCCGCTCCGGTCGGATCTGCCGCTTTACCGACAGAAACAGCAGCCGCTGTCGCTTTCCAGGTGCCTGTCGTATCATTAGCATGATCACCGGCAGCCGGGTCATAGCCTTCAACGCCCTTGTCGACAGAGGCAATCGAATCCGCACCGAGCGCTACGCCGCCGTCTTTTTCCACATCCGTATTGTAGCCGAGCATCACCGCATTGCTTATATTCGCCGTATGCGATTTAATCGGTACATTTTCCGTCACCTTATATTTCTTTTCGAGAATAACATTGCCCGAAGCATCTTTCATCGTATACGTTTTCTCTACAGTCTTCTTTTCCGTCGCCATGGATCCAAGGATTACATTGTTTTTACCGCCGTCTTTGTGGTGATAATCCCCGATCACTACATCGGCCGTACTGCCTGACATATTATTCCCGGTACCCATCATAGATACACGTTCCACATTCCTGCCTGTATTTCCATATCCGTTGATCGTATTATTGATGCTGGGTGTATTTGCTGTACCTGTAAGGATATTTCCGGAGCCGATGATCTGGGAATGGACAGCATAATCTGAGGTATTTCCGTTCCCCATGGTGACCACGGAGCCGCCGCCGGTCGACATGGCCAGTCCCATCGCTTTCCTGATCTCGTCATGACCCAGCGGTCCTTCTCCCATAGCATACTTCTGTCCTCCAATTATGGCATCGCTCCAATGCTCATTCATACTGTTTCCATCTTCATCGGTCGGTGCCGTCCCGAAAGAATGTGTAACGCTGTTGCCCGCGCCGAAAACAAGTGCCCCATTGGCGCCTTCTGTTTTGTTCAGGGTACCGACGACGGTGTTTGCCATCCCATCATTCTGGTCCGCCTTATTTGACGCTACGGTATTAAGACCGCCATAGACAGAAGCCAGATAACCGTCATAGCCGGAGCCTGCCTCCACAATGGATTTGATCCCTGTCACGGTCTCCTGCCAGCCATAAGCTTTTGCGCCATGGCCAAGAGCCACATTCATTCCGCCACCGTCTCTGGTCCCGCTCTGGGCATGATACCCGACAACGACACTGGCATGTTTCTGCCCGATATCGGGATCGGCCTTTTCTTCCGGTGTCATGGAACCGATAACGACAGATTCTTCAATCGCTGATAACCTCTGGTTATCCCCGATCACGATAGACGAGCTGGGATTAACCGCTTTATTATTATTCCCGATGACAGTCAGGCTCTCATACCCTTTCATATAGGTGTCGTTGCCGGAAATATCATTTCCCTTGCCGATGACAAGGTCGGACACATTCTTCGTCCTTTCTTCCTGTTTCCCGGAAACTGTACCGGCATTTCTATCGGTAATCTTATTGCTGTCCCCGATGACGGTCTGGCTCTTGCTGTTTTCAACGGTATTCTCGGAGCCGATCACGGACACGTGCTCGGCCTTGGTTACGGTATTTTTGTAGCCATCAATCATGTTAAACTTACTAATAGCCCCAGATGTACCTTTCAACGTATTGTTCACACCAATAATTTGAGAAAGCTGGGTCCAATCCGCTGTATTTCCTCCGCCGATGGCAAGGGTGGCACCGCCGCTATTAGAATTTTTACTGCTGTCATCAATGACTTCTGCAGCGCCTGTGCAGAATCTCCCCCCGTAGATGGAGCAGAAATAGAAGAAATGGAATTGGTAATTTCATTTCCTGCGCCGAAGATGAGGGAACCGTTAGAATTAGCCGTTCTGTTCGCTGTACCGACGATGCTGTTCGCCACGCCGGAATACGCGGAAGAAGCAGTAGCAGATTCAATGCTGTTCAGAGAACCGGTAATGGTGGCACCAAAATTTTTACTTGCAGCAGCCGTATTATTTCCCCCTTCATAATTCCCTGAAGCAATGGAATAAGCACCGGTAATCGTAGAGAATGCACCAGAATTGAAACTGTTTGTCCCTAAAGTCGTGGTAAATACATTTTTAGCATTTTTGTCTGTCGCCGCGCTATCTACATCAACATCTCCTAATTTTCCCTTGTAATTATGTGTGCCAATCATTAAGCCGCCTGTACGAACATAGGTGTTTTCACCAATAGCTATGCTTCCAACAACTTTGGATGGATCTGTTGGTATATAAGCAAATGGAAAGAGCCCATAGTAGTAGGAAGGATCATACTGAGGCGTATACGTAGTTTGATTAAAGGCAAATAGCGATTCCTGCTTCCCAGCCATATTTTCTATTTTTGCATTTTTCCCGATGGCAATACTGCCGCCCTGGCTGGCATAGTTATCAATGACAGCCCCACTGCCCACAGCTACATCACCGGTAGCGGTGCTTGCACCGTTGGAATACTTAATTGTTGCCCCTTTTCCGACAGCCACATTTTCCTCTTTCGGCGCGTTACTGCCCGTACCGATGGCAACCCCACTGCCGGCACCGGGTGTATTATCCGCTGCGCTTGCCGTGTATCCGCCCATGAGGAGCCCCATCCCCACTGCGGCCGCCAGCGCCGCTTTCACTGCTTTCCCCGAAGCGCTTTTCGTGTGGTTCTTCGCCAGTTCCGACGTTACCACATAAGCATTTTTTGCCTTGCTCCATACAATCTTGTAAATTCTGTTCATACTTTCCTCCCAATATTAAAGAAATAAAAATATAAAAGAACCACTATGTTTTCCTGACGCTGTTTCCCCTTCGCGCTTCGTCTCACCTCTCCCTGTCGCACAAATCAGCTTCCGATTTTAACAGACAAATTCCGCAGGTTACACAAAACTGCTTTTCTATTAATTAAATATTATAGCAGAGAATTTATCTTGTTTCCACTTTTTTAAAAACTATCACGAATAATTAAGAAACAAGGTTAGTTGTAAAATGAAATCAGACACTAAACCGCAACAGCAAATCGGGCAGTTACACAGGAAAACATTTCATTCCGTATTCTTCATCCCGCTCCCGCAAGTGAGTATCCCCAGAGCTACAGCATCGATGATGATCACAACTTCATGCGCCGCTTAGTGTCTTTGAAATCGGCGCCTTACTGAATCCGCAAAGGCAAGACACTTCATTTATTTTCAAAATTATTCATATGCTTTCTTTATAGAAAACAGAAAAATCATGCCTCCTGAATTCTATCGCATATTCATGGAGGCATGATTTCATACTACACGGAAATTATTTTACAGGATTATCTGTTGTGAATGACACGTACACGTTCGATTGTCGGCTGTCCTGCTTTGTTCTGCGCAATCGTGTCCACGCGGAACCGTTCCAATTCAGGTTCAAATTCCTTGAGCATTCTGGCAGGTACTTCGAATCCTCTCTGCATCGCGCGGTATACGATAGCACCGAATTCATAACGTGTCATCATACGGTCGCCGCCAAAGTTTCCATCCGGATACCCTTCAATAATATCGTTCCCCGCAAGGGTGGCGATATACTCGTAGGCCCAGTGGTTTTCCGGTATATCAGGGAAGAGCTTGATCTTCATCGGATCCAGCGCCTGTCCCTGTACGACCTGGCCGAGCGCGCTGCGGAGCTGTTCCACTTCATTGCGGAGGTCTTTGATCTCTTTCGCCATTGCCACTTTTGATGTGGATACATGGTTGCCCTGTCCCAGCTTCAAGCTGACGCCGGCATTCACCATATTTTCTCCTCCGCCGAAGGAGCCTCCCACGCTGAACATGGTATCTTCATTGGGGCGGTAGAATGCTCCTACCGCTACCGCATGGGCGTCTTTGTAGTTGCCGTAGCCGGCTGCCACATCCCACTTGTCATCCGGGTCAAAGTCCAGTGGATGGAGGGCTGCCAAGGCGGCTGCCCCTGCGCCAACTTTGTTCACGCGGTCTCCCAGCCTGCTGATGCTCTGGTTTGTCTGGAACAGCTGGGAACCATTCACCGCGTCTTTGCTGGTCGGGCTGATGTCACCGGGCGCCACATTGGTGATCTTCTTATCTCCCGCATCTACACCATTTTTAGTGATAGAAGGACCGTTATTAATGGTCAACCCGTTATCATTGATCGTGGTATCTCCTGTCTTGACAGTCTTGGCATTCACCGTATCGGAATTTACCGTAGTGATATTTCCTGTATCGGCAGTAACTGTCTTTGTCGTCACAGTCTCCAAACCTTTCAGGTCTTTGGCCATGCGGACTTTCAGGTTGTTATTGCCGTCGGATACGACGCCGAGGTTGTCTTCTGTCGTCAGTTTGTTTGTGTCTGTAATGCCTCCGACTACGTTCACCTGTTCGTTCAGTTTCTTCTTGATGACAGCTCCTGTATCACCGCCATACTTCATGCCGTCGTCCAGGGTCGCAATGTCATGCTGCTTCCCGTCTTTTTCTTCAATAACAAGGCGGGTGATATTTGTCCCGTCAACGCCCGGTTTCCCATCACCGCCTTTAATCGTGGCGCCGTCTTTTCCATCTTTGCCGTTGATGGCAAGGCTGTCCGCTTTCAGGTTCTTATCCAGGCCGACAATCATCTCGCCGTTACCGTTCACCATGGTTTTGATATTGGATGAATCGTATTCCGCATCTGCCTTCGTACCGGTGCCCTTGATGGTCATGGTTTCATTCAGCTTTTTAGCTACGGTACCGGTATTCCCTGCAAACTTGAGCCCATCATCCATGGTGGCCACTTCATGAGTAACATGGTTCTTATCTTCATAAACGATACGGGTCATGCCATTCGTCCCGTTATTTCCATCCGTGCCGTCGACACCATTCTTTCCGGCAGCAGATTTCATGGTGAGCCCGTTGGCGCCGTCCTTACCATTCATACCGATGGAGCCGTCTTTACCGTTGATTACTACGGCAGAACCGTCTTTACCATTAACTCCGATAGAGCCGTCTTTACCATTCTCACCCTTTTCGCCAAGATTGATGTTATCATTCAGATTTACATGGTACGTCTTGGATCCGTCGGGATGGGTTTCAGAAGTCACTGTTGTATTTTTACCGTCTTCTACTTTTGTGGTGGCACTGGCTACCGCTTTTTTCAACTGATCCACATTGACAGCATCTGTCCCGGCCGTACCTTCTGCCACATTATGGATCTGGTTGCCGCCGTTGTTCAGACCGTCCGCTGTCAAGGAAACTGTTTTTTGTGGATCTTTTACCGTTCCGTCGGGATTCAGATTGTCATGTTTGTTAATGGCAATACCGCCGGCGGTGACTTCCGTCTTGTTTCCGGCACTGTCAGTCATGGTCGTACCGGCTCCATTGGTCACTGTCGTATTTCCTGCCGCATCTTTTGCTGTCACGCTGTTGACATTAATATCATCTTTCAATGCCACTTTGACCTTGCCATCCTCGACTTTAGTCGTGATATTCTTTCCATCACCCACGACTTCTACATCGCTGCCGAGATCTTTATGCACTTTTTGTCCATCTTCCGCCTGGATGCCGAAGCCCTTTTGAATAAGCTCAGAAGACTGATTCTTCAACTGGCTGACATTGACCGCATCCGTATCGTCCGTGCCGGCTGCTACGTTGGTGATTTTGTTGCCGCCGTTGTTCAGGCCGTCTTTGGTCAGGGATACAGGATTTCCGGCCGTGCCGTTATTGATCGTCACACCGTTACTGTTCATAACCGTATCACCGGTCGTTACACTGGTCAGGCCTTTCAGCTCTTTTGCCATGCGAACTTTCAGATTGTTGCTGCCGTCAGATACGACACCAAGGTTGTCTTCTGTGGTCAGCTTGCTTTCATCCGTAATACCGCCGACTACATTCACCTGTTCATTCAGTTTCTTCTTGATGACAGCTCCTGTATCACCGCCGTACTTCATGCCGTCGCCCATGGTTGCTACTTCATGGGTGACACCGTTCTTGTCTTCATAAACGATGCGGGTCATGCCATTTGTCCCGTTATTTCCATCCGTGCCGTCGACACCGTTCGCTCCGTTAGCGCCCTTGATGGTGAGCCCGTTGGCGCCGTTGGTGCCGTTCAGGCCGATAGAACCGTCTTTACCGTTGATCACTACGGCAGAACCGTCTTTACCGTTAACTCCGATGGAGCCGTCTTTGCCGTCGGCCCCTGCCTTACCGAGTACCAGGTCATCATTCACATTGACTTTGTACGGATTGTTAGCAGTGCCATCGCCTTCCACGGTGGTATTCTTACCGTCTTTCAGGATCGTCTTTCCTGCCGCAACAACATCTTTCAACTGTCCGAAGTTTACTGCATCACTGTTATCTGTGCCGGCTGCTACGTTAGTAATCTTCTGATTGTTCGCATTGAGACCGGTGTTATTGATGTAGGTCTTTCCGCCTACATGCACGCCGTTATCGTTGATAACAACTTTATTTGTTCCCGTGCCTGCCGTCACTTCCGTAAACTCCGGCTTTTCACTCATCACCAGGTCAAGGCCGTCTCCTGCCGCATTTTTCTTTACGCCCAGATTCTTGCCTGACACACCGGTTGTTACATCGGTAAGACCGCCTTTGATTGTCAGCTTTGTACCCAGATCACGGTGTACTTTGTTGGCCGCACCGTCATTGCCTTCAAAATCAAGGCCTTTTGCTGTCAGCGCATTTGTGACGTTGGTTACAGCTGCCTTTACATCGCCGATATTGGCCGCGTTGGAATCTGTCGTTCCACCGCTGGCCACGTTGGTAATCTTGTTGCCGCCGTTGTCAAGGCCGTCTTTGGTCAGGGATACGGTGTTTCCGGCCGCGCCGTTATTGATCGTAACACCGTTATTATTCATAACCGTATCACCGGTCGTCACACTGGTCAGGCCTTTCAGCTCTTTGGCAAGCTTGACGTTGAACTTATTATTCGCCGCATCGGCTACCACGCCGATATTGTTATCACTCAGCTTGCTGCCGTCAGCGCCGCCCAAGATGGACATCGCCTGGTCAGATCCCCGTTTAACCACATTAACGTCTGCCGCGCTTGTCGCGCCGATAGTGGAATTGTCTCCGCCAAAACGGAGCGGACGGGTCATGGTATAGAGCTGGCTTCCATTGACTGCATCCGTACTCTGCGGAGCAACCAATCCGGCCGCCACATTCTGAATACGGCGTTCCTTGCCTTTGGCGCCCACGGTAACGACGCCTGCCGGCGTGCCGCCGGCATAAGCATAGGTACCATCACCACTATAAGCCGCCATCCCTTTAGTAGACGCACCGGCCGCCACATAAGCAGAGCCGCTTCCCAAATATACGGAATTGCCCATGGTG
>ERZ1034913.1868-NODE-1868-length-11681-cov-18.929640_pt1 | contig 11681 bp, 10 predicted proteins | sample MGYA00520697_ERZ1034913 | MGnify/ENA primary metagenome ERZ1034913 (study PRJEB33766, sample SAMN09781786) | gut metagenome | biome: gut microbiome | host: Homo sapiens | place: Madagascar | study: EMG produced TPA metagenomics assembly of the PRJNA485056 data... | reverse complement strand
GAGTATCAGAGGCATCTATAGGTCGGATTATACACTGCAGCCTGCTATTTGACAAGATGTTTTATTAAATTTTTTTAAACTGTGAATAGCTTCTATTGACTAAAATATAGGGAAAGTATAAGCTATATACCATACCAATGCGAAAGCAGAAAGGAAGTGTTGTCGCATGAAAATAGAAAAAGTAAATGAAAATCAGATTCGCTGCACCCTGACCCGTGAGGATCTCGCCAGCCGCGAATTAAAAATAAGTGAACTTGCCTACGGCACAGAAAAAGCTAAATCTCTGTTCCGTGATATGATGCAGCAGGCCAATTTTGAATTTGGCTTCGAAGCAGAGGATATTCCCCTGATGATTGAAGCCATCCCTCTGAATGCGGATTGTATCGTACTGATCATTACCAAAGTGGAAGATCCGGAAGAACTGGACACCCGTTTTTCCCGCTTTGCACCTTCCGTTACGGAAGACAGTGATGATGACAGTGATGAGAGCACGGCAGACGAGGTTCTGGATCTGTTCCGCCGTATCCAGAGCGAAGACAATACCGCAAACGCTCCTGAAGCTCCTTCCGCGTCCGCTCCCGAGGAGAGTGACAGTGTACGCTCCCGCCTGTTCCGTATGGAATCTCTGAAACAGGTGATCAACGCGGCAGTAATAGCCGGAAGCCATTATCACGGGCTCAGCACTCTGTATCACGAGGAGGGCACCGACGGGTATTATCTGATCCTGACGCAGGGCGAAGAAGATCGCGAGGTCTTCGACCGTGTCTGCAATGTCATCTCTGAATACGGTATTCCCAAGCGTTCCACACCGGCAAGCCTTACTTTTCTTGAGGAACATTGTTCCACACTGATCGCCGAACATGCTTTACAGCGTCTTTCTAATACTTCAATGTAACAACAGATCATAACATTCAGGAGAGTTCCCACTCTGTGGGGACTTTCTTATTTTATAGCTTTTTATAGCTTTTTATAGCTGTTTTATTCTTTTCCCTAGCGGCGGGGCTACGGGAAAGGAGCCGGAAAATGCATAACTTGAAAATATAACCTTATTCGCATATAATGATGTTTAATAAACAAAGTAATCCGTAGGCATGCAGCTTACGCAATTCCATACACATTTGGGATTACAAAGGGACGAACCGCCGGCTACAGTGGAAAGGATGTACACGATATGATTTCCGATGAAGAATTATACCGACAATATTTGAGCGGCGATGAAACAGGGCTGGAAGAATTGATGAAAAAATACGGCAACCCACTGACCTTATACATCAACGGCTATCTGCATGACATTCATGAGGCGGAGGACCTGATGATAGAAGTATTTTCCTACCTGTTCTCCAAAAGGCCCCCTATCCGGGATGGCGGATTCAGGGCTTACCTGTATAAAGCGGCACGGCATATGGCTTTGCGCCATAAAAGCATCCGGCGACATCACTTCTGTCTTGATGATCTGACCAAAGAGCCGGAAGGTGGGAAACTGGTGGATGAGGTGATCCGGACAAAAGAACGGAATCAGATCCTGCATTTATGCATGGGTGAACTGCATCCGGATTACAGAGAAGCTCTTTATCTGACCTATTTTGAGGGTATGAGTTACCGGCAGGTCGCTGAAGTTATGGGAAAAAGCGTGAAGCAGATCACTAATATAATGTACCGGGGAAAAGAGCGTCTGCGGGGATTATTGGAACGGGAGGGAATAACAAATGCGGAGTCATGAGGAACGGATCGCAGAAGTCCGACGAAGGATTGCGGAAAAAGAACGACAAAAAAGACGGAAACAGCGGCGGATCGTTGCTATTACCTGCATAGCGGCATGCCTTGCTGTGATCTTCGGGGCTTCCTTTGTCATGTCCGGGATTTCTGGGCAAATGGTGTCGGGGATCTCCTCCGGATATAAAACGGCGGCAACGATCCTTGGCGGTGGCGCTGCACCCGAATATATCATAATAGGGCTGCTTTCATTTCTTCTCGGCGTATGCGTGACGATCCTGTGTTTTCGTGTCCATCTGCTGGACAAAGAAGAGCAGGCAGAGCAGAGGGGGGACCGCGCCAATGGAATTGATCATTAATCTTTTGCAATTTTTCGTTACCCTGCTGGGCTTCTGTCTGAGCGGCATTCGTTATCTGAGACATCGGACACTGTCATATTTTCTGCTGATTTGCTTTTATGGCTGTTTCGCACTGGGCTCCCTGTACTGGACATTGTATCTGTTATTGTTTTCCGAAACACCACGGATCTTTTATGTATCGGAATTCGGCTGGGTCTCCAGCGTTATTTTTCTCTGTCTCCTGCAATATACTCTCTCCTCCCCGGAGGAAAGAAGCTTTTCCTGTCGGAAATCCCTGTTGGCTCCACTGATCGGAGTTCCGTTGTGCGCATTTTACTGTACCTTTGGTGACATTCTCTCCAACCTGCTCTGGTGCGGCATGATGATCCTTGTCTCCTATCGTTCCATCCATGGTCTTGTCTACGCAGAGACACAGACGGGAAAAGGACGGAACCTGCGGTATTTTCACATCGGAATCCTCTGCTATGTTGCGACAGAATACGCTCTGTGGACCTCCGGCTGCTTCTGGCCGGACGACTCTATCTTCAGTCCCTATTGTTGGTGTGATCTTCTGCTGACGTTCTGCCTTTTCGGGCTGCTGCCTGCCACAGGAAAGGCGGTGCGGACATGACCTATATTGAAAATGTATTTATCTGTATGGCCTCACCCCTGTTGATCGCCGCCCTGTGCATGGGTAGGCGGCAGGCTAAATTCTTTCTGTGCTGTCTTGCAGGAATGGGGGCATGCCTGCTCTCTGCTTACATCAATACCTTCTTTGCCGCTCTTTACGCAGCGGATACGATTGCCGCCACCGCAGAGATCGCACCTGTGGTAGAAGAAGTGATGAAACTCCTGCCGCTGCTCTTTTATCTTCTTGTATTTGAGCCTGAACCGGTGCCGATAAAAAATGCTGCCATCATCGTTGCACTTTCTTTTGCCACCTTTGAGAATGTCTGCTATCTGATTCAAAACGGAGCCGGACATTTTTCCTTTATCTTTTTCCGGGGCATTGGAACGGGTGCCATGCATGTGATCTGTGGTGCCATCGTCGGCGGTGGGCTGGCGTATGTATGGCAGCGCACCTGGCTGAAGATCGCCGGAACCTGCGGTCTGCTCGGGGCAGCCATCACTTTTCATGCAATTTATAATCTTCTGATCGCCTATGGCGGTGCGATACAGTATATCGCATACATTCTGCCTGTGCTGATCCTGACGGTGGGAAAACTGATTGTCCGCCTGCCCCAGAGTCACAACTGAATCCTGTCTTTTGCGGAGCTGCTGTCGGAAGCTCCTGTTTTTTTCAAAAAATTTGATTTTCAGGTGAGAGTTTTTTCGCTTTTTTGTACCTAATTAGATGAAGGGCATATGTATTTTATGACTTTACTTTCCGAAGGGAGGTTTTCAACGATATGTATGATACAGAAAAACGGGTCGAACTGGTGAAAAAACGGGTGCATGAAAAATATCGCCGGAAGGAGCGCCGCGGGATCTGCCGGCTGTCTGCCCTGTGCGCAGCATTGTCTGCGTTCCTTGTGGGAACGGTGCACACAGTAGCCGGCCAGACGCAGATCACCGCCCGGGGAATGTACGGTTCTATCCTGCTGCATGAAGACGCCGGCGGTTATGTGCTGGTGGGGGTAATTTCTTTCTCCACAGCAGTCATGATCACTGTGCTGTGTATCAGACTCCGGGAAAGAGAACACCGCGGACAAGGCACGGGAAAAGGAAACGCATCGCAACAACGGGAGGGAAAAAATAAATGAAAAAACAAAGAAGACGGATCTATGCGGCGCTGCTTTGCAGTTCCATGGTACTTTCTCTGGTCTCCATGCCGGTATCGGCAGCAGAAACCGGACAGCTGACGAATCCCCCGACATCCACAGAGGGTCCGGGTTTCCCGGAAAGCGCATCGGGAAATGAAGCTGCAGCGATTCTGAACGGACTGTCTGTGCTTGCCGCAAACGGTGAGGCAGAGGTGACGACAGCGTCGGAATTGACTGGGGCACTGGCAGATAGCAGTATTTCCAGAATCATACTAAAGGGGGATATCGATATCGGCTCTACACTGACGGTCAACCGTACTGTGACACTGGATTTGAACGGTTGTGTACTGAAGATGACCGGCAGCGACAGCGTAATCAAGGTGGAGGCGGACGGCGATCTGACGATTCAGGACAGGAACACAACCACACAACACAAATTTAACTCGCACTGTAAAGATTTGGCCTGGCACATTGACATGTGGAAGCTGGACGATAGCGGCTCGGAAACCGTCTTCGGTGGAGTTATTACAGGCGGTGGCGGTGATCAGAATAACGGCGGCGGTGTGCTTGTTGCCGGCGGTACACTGACCATGGCCGGTGGCAGCATCGTCGGATGTTCGGCAAGGAGTCGAGGCGGCGGTGTATACCTTGCCTATGACTCTGCCACCGGAAAGAGCGGCACATTCATCATGACGAGCGGAAGTATTATCGGCTGTGCGGCCCAGCTAGGCGGCGGCGTGTATGTCGCCTCGGGGTGCACATTCGTCATGGCTACCAGCTCTAATATCCACAACTGCATCGCAAATAACGATGGTGGCGGTGTAATAAACCACGGCACCTTTCAAATGCGCGGTGGAACAATCAGTACATGCACGACAGTAGCATTTGGGGGCGGCGGTGTTTGCAACAATGGAACCTTTATTATGTCAGACGGTATGATTAAAGGCTGCACCAGCCCCGACGGTCAGTATGCTTCAGGTGGCGGGGTGCGGAACAGTAATCAGTTCACTATGACAGGAGGCATGATCGGTGATCCGGATAATGAGAATGACGCAAGCCATGTATACAATACTTCAAGCCAGGAGACTACTCTTACTATAAGCGGCAATGCAAAAATCTACACAGATATAACAAACGTTGGCATCCTGAATGCTGACGGCGGCGAAATAGCCGGCACAATGACGAACGATACCAACAGGTACGGCACCGGCACGATCACCGGCAGTGAGGGTGCTGCCGGCAGCACTAAGTTCCAGGATAAAGTGACTAACAACGGCACCATCCGGAAGGGCACATTCACGAATGAGGTCATAAATGAGAGCAGTGGTACCATTAACGGCGGCACATTCACCGGCGCGATCACGAACAATGATGGTACGGTTTTAGACGGTGATTTCAGCGGTGCCACCCTGAACGGTATGCTCGTGATCACTTTTGACCCAAACAATGGGGATCAGCCCAGCACACAGAAAGTGAATTGGAGTAAGGACGGAGCGGCACTCACCGCACCGGATCCCGTTCCCACCAATGAGGGGCATAGTATTGAAGGCTGGTATTATGATAACAACGGTACGGAAACAAAATGGAACTTTGACACGGATACAGTCAAATGCACTATGACCCTCAAGGCAAAATGGGAACTCTCCACCTATTCCGTAACGCTGCAGACAGACGGCGGTACGATTGCCAGCGGAAAAGAAGTAACCGGCTACACTTACGGCACCGGGGCAGTTCTTCCTACCACCAATGATATTACCCGCGAGGGATACCGCTTTGACGGCTGGTACGCAGACAGCAACTTTTCCGGTTCACCCGTCACAGAGATCACAGGTACCGATACGGGAAATAAAACGTTCTACGCAAAATGGACGCAAAACACGACTCCCATCATCTCCGGAAACACGATCAATTATACCGTGGAGCACTACAAGACGGACGGCAGCGGCTACACGCTGGCGGAAACAGAACATTCCGCAGGGAAGACAGGTGATACCGTCACAGCAACGCCGAAAACCTATGAAGGCTTTACCTACAATCCGGCAATCTCCACCGCCAGCGGAACGTTAAAGAAGATCAGCAGTCTGGAGGATATCGTGACTTTGAAGCTCTACTATGATGTGAATGCTGACACCGAACAGGAAAGTACTGACAGCGGCTCCGAGGAAAAGGCTGACCGTGAGAATCCCTCTCCTGTCGTGAAAAACACCACCTCCTATATGACCTATACCGTACAGGCAGGTGACACTCTCTGGGCAATCGCCAGAAAATACAACTGCTCCATAACCGGGATCGTGGCAGCCAACAGTGACCGGATCAAGAACCCGAACCGGATTCACGCCGGCTGGCAGCTTAAGATTCCCCAAAGCGGAGCGCCTATCACAGGCGGCACTCCCGATGCTGTCCTGCCTGAGAATAAGAAAAGCGGGATATACATCGTCAGACAGGGCGACACCCTCTGGGCAATCGCCAGAAAATGCGGCTGCTCCGTGGCTGAAATCGTTTCCCTGAACCGGGAACTGATCCGCAATCCTGCTCTGATTCATTCAGGCTGGGAACTGAAAGTACCACAGGATTAGCCTCCCCTGAAAGAATCTACCGTGCTAGTCATACTTCATAATATCGGATCAGATAATATCTAAGGGAAAAAGGCAAAAAAAGACGGCCAAAGGCCGATGATCTGAATTCCTTGAATTCTTTTGATTTCTCAAATCCGCGCAATCGACGGACACATTTCGATTGCGCGGAAATCTGAGCTATGAAATTCCATAAATACTTTGTTTCACCTGTGTGCCCCGGTCAGGCGATGTTTCCAAAACAGAAATACAAAAATTACATTTCCTCGATCACTTTCATAAGCTCATCTACATCAATACCATGTACCATAGCTGCCTCTTCCAGGGTCTCTCCCTGTGAAGCAGGGCATCCCAGGCAATGCATTCCTGCATCGAGGAGTACGGGAGCTACTTCAGGATTGGCACGTAAGATCTCACCAATGGTCATGTCTTTTGTTACTCCGGTCATATCGGTCTCCTTTCTGCCGTATAAGGCTTTTTTAGTATAATACTTTCCCCGGAATAAGGCAAGATTATTCTTGTACATCCGCATTTGTTCTTCCCCGAAGATCAGCTCTGCCGCACACCACATTCATAAAAGCATTTGCTTCGCAAATGGCGCCGCTTCGCAGCTCATCTTTTATTTCATGTTGGTGTGCTTTGTCCATGAAAAAGAGATTTCCGTGCTTTGTGTGCAAGCACCCACGCACGTCAACCTTTTTTTCATGTCAGAGCTGATGTACAAAACTCGGAACAATTCCTAAAAAGGTTGACACTTACCCTTGTCAGGTAGTACACTTTTATCGTAAAGAAACAGCTTGGGATACCAGTGAAACCGGTACTCTCAGTTGATAATATTAATTGTTTTTACCAGAAGGAGGTAAATTTTCATGGCAGAAGCATGGAGAAGCTTTAAAAAAGATGGCCATTGGGATGTAGACGTCAACGTACGTAACTTCATCCAGACCAACTACACTCCGTATGATGGAGATGAGAGCTTCCTGGAGGGACCTACCGAAGCAACTGATAAACTTTGGGGCAGACTTCAGGAGTTACAGAAGGAAGAGCGTGAGCATAACGGCGTTCTGGAATGCGAAACAGAGGTCGTATCCAGTCTGACCGCTTATGGCCCTGGCTATATTGATGAATCTATGAAGGATCTGGAGCAGATCGTTGGTCTGCAGACAGACAAGCCTTTAAAGAGAGCATTCATGCCTTATGGTGGTATCAAGATGGCTCAGCAGGCTGCAAGCACCTATGGCTACGAAGTAAACGCTAAATATGACAAAATCTTCAACGAGTACCACAAGACTCACAACCAGGCAGTATTTGATGCTTATACCGATGAGATGAAGGTTGCTCGTCATACCCATATCGTTACCGGTCTTCCCGATACCTATGGTCGTGGACGTATCGTAGGCGACTACAGAAGAGTTGCTCTGTACGGTATTGATTTCCTGATCCAGAAAAAGGAAGAGGATAAGAAGAACTGCGGTACCGGCGTTATGACCGAGGACATCATCCGCCTGAGAGAAGAGATCGCTGATCAGATCAAGGCTCTGAAGGGCATGAAGGAAATGGCTAAGATTTACGGCTACGATATTTCCGGTCCCGCTACCACCGCTAAGGAAGCTATCCAGTGGTTATACTTCGGTTACCTGGCAGCTATCAAGACCCAGAACGGTGCAGCTATGTCCGTAGGACGTATCTCTACTTTCCTGGATATCTATATTGAGAGAGACTTAAAAGAAGGCACCCTGACCGAGAAGGAAGCTCAGGAGTTGATCGACCATATGACCATGAAGTTCCGTATGGTTAAGTTCGCTCGTATTCCTTCTTACAACCAGCTGTTCTCCGGCGACCCTGTATGGGCTACTCTGGAAGTTGGTGGTATCGGCATGGATGGTCGTCATATGGTTACCAAGAACGACTATCGTTTCCTGCATACTCTGGAGAACATGGGACCCAGCCCCGAGCCGAACCTGACCGTTCTGTACTCCAGCGCTCTGCCTGATAACTTCAAGAAGTACGCAGCTAAGATTTCTGTAAATACTTCTTCCATCCAGTACGAGAACGATGACGTTATGAAGCCTATCTGGGGTGATGACTACAGCATCTGCTGCTGCGTATCCGCTACTCAGACCGGTAAGGAGATCCAGTTCTTCGGTGCTCGTGCTAACCTGGCTAAGTGCTTACTGTACGCTATCAACGGTGGTAAGGATGAGAAGCATCTGGACAAGAACGGCAAGCATATGCAGTGTGGTCCCGAAATCGCTCCTATCACTTCCGAGTACCTTGATTTCGACGAAGTTATGCATAAATATGACATCATGCTTGACTGGTGTGCATCTCTGTATGTTAACATCCTGAACCTGATCCACTACATGCATGATAAGTACTACTACGAAGCAGCTGAGATGGCTCTGATCGATACCGATGTAAGAAGAACCTTCGCAACCGGTATTGCAGGTCTGTCCCATGTAGCTGACTCCCTGTCCGCTATCAAGTATGCTAAGGTTAAGGTTATCCGTGATGACCAGGGTTGTGCTGTAGACTTCAAGATCGAAGGCGACTTCCCCAAGTATGGTAACGATGATCCCAGAGCTGATGAATTCGCTGTATGGCTGCTGAAGACCTTCATGGAGAAGATCAAGAAGAACCACACCTACAGAAATTCCGAGCCTACCACTTCCGTACTGACCATTACCTCTAACGTTGTATACGGTAAGGCTACCGGTGCTCTGCCTGATGGTAGAGAAGCTTACAAGCCTTTCGCTCCCGGTGCATCACCTTCCTACGGTGCTGAGAAGAGCGGTCTGCTTGCATCCCTGAACTCCGTAGCTAAGCTGCCTTATGAGTATGCTCTGGATGGTATCTCTAATACCCAGACCATGGCTCCTTCCGCTCTTGGTCACAACCTTGAAGAGCAGAAAGAAACTCTGGTACGTGTAATGGATGGTTACTTCGATCGTGGTGCTCATCACCTCAACGTTAACGTATTCGGTACCGAGAAGCTGTTAGATGCACAGGCTCATCCTGAGAAGCCTGAGTACGCTAACTTCACCATCCGTGTATCCGGTTATGCTGTTAAGTTCATCAGCCTGACCAAGGAGCAGCAGGATGATGTTATCGCAAGAACCTGCCATAAGAGTCTGTAATTCTTACAGGTTTTGAGATAATTGATGTATATGGGGCCGGGCAGTAATGTCCGGTCCCTTTTTGGGTACACTATTCAGAACCATTAAATATTTTCGGATGCTCTTCGAATGCTTGCATTCGCAAAGGAAAGTTCCGAAGGAACGATTTTGCGAATGGAGTTCTGAATAGTGTTAACTACACTCACCCCTCAGCTGCCTGCACGGCAGAGAATGGAGATTATTACAATGATCAAAGGCAGAATTCACTCATTAGAATCCTTCGGCGCAGTAGACGGACCCGGAATCCGCTATCTTATTTTCCTCAAGGGCTGCAATATGCGTTGTCAATATTGCCACAACGTAGATACCTGGAATCCCGACACTGACAATCTGATGACAGCAGACGAGCTTCTGGATAAAGCAGAGCGTTTCCGCAGCTACTGGGGCAAAGAAGGCGGCATCACTGTCAGCGGCGGCGAAGCCTTATTACAGATCGATTTTCTGATCGATCTTTTCCGCAAGGCCCACGAGAGAGGCATCAATACCAATCTTGATACTTCCGGACAGCCTTTTACCAGAGAAGAGCCTTTCTTCTCCAAATTCAATGAATTACTGAAATATACTGATCTCGTCATGTTGGACATCAAGCATATTGATGATGAAGAACACAAGAAGCTAACCGGCCATACCAACAAGAATATTCTAGACTGCGCAAGATACCTTTCCGAGCAGGGTATTCCCATGTGGATCCGTCATGTACTGGTGCCCGGAATTACTGACAATGACGAATACCTGAAAAAGACAAGAGAATTTATTGATACTCTGGATACCGTCATGAAAGTAGAAGTTCTTCCCTACCATACTCTGGGTGAGTACAAGTGGAAAGAACTGGGGATTCCGTACAAGCTTGAGGGTGTAGAACCGCCCACCGAAGAGAGGATCCAGAACGCGAAGAAGATTCTGGAGTTCAATAAATATAAATAAGCAACTGTAACTCTTGATAAAAAATACTAAATAAGTCTTGTATTCAAAGCCCATTTATATTACAATACAAGTGGTTATATTGATAAATTTGTATCAAACAAGAGATTTGATACACGCAAAATAGGAGGAAAAGATTATGGCATTTGTTATTGGTGATGCTTGTGTAGCATGTGGAGCTTGTGAGGCACAGTGCCCCGTTGGCGCTATCAGCATGGGCGACGGAAAGTTTGAAATCGATGCAGATAAGTGCATCAGCTGCGGTTCCTGCGCAGGTCAGTGCCCTGTTGGTGCTATCGCAGAGGATTAATTCCTGATTCAGAACGTACCCCGGGGAAGGCATTTCAGAAAATGAAATGCCTTTTCTTTTTTTCTGCCTTAATTTCCCTGCCGGTATTTTCTTTGTCTGCGATCTCTGTGGACTCTTTTTCCACTTTCGGCCTTCTCTCCTCTTTCTGCTGTTTCCGCAGTTGTCCCCTGGTCTTTTTCCGCAACAGCTCGTCCATCTTCTGATAGTACTCCTCGCTGCGCTGTTCCAGTCTGCGGTCTCTCTCCTCTTCCCGTTCTTCTCTGCTGCGGAACTGATAATCCAGCTCCTTGACCATGCTTTCCTTGAGTTCCCGGCAAAGGTCCTGGTTATTCTCCCGTACTGCCTCACGGATCAACTGTTGCAGGATCCATTGGAGCCTTTTAGCCTTCTCTTCCCTGCTTTCACTCTGCAGTCCTTCCTTCTCCGGCACCGTACATATCCTCTCCTGCGGCTGTACCGGCATCTCTTTATCCACCGGTTTATCAACGATCTCGATGGCCATGTGTGGTGTCCGGACTTCTGCCGGCTCTTTCCGGGCTTCTACAGGCTCTTTTTCCCGTTCCTCCGGCAGTACGTCCAGCCGTCCGTCCTTTAATATCATTTTAATTGCTTTCAACTGTAATCCCCTTTCTTTCATGCTCTTGATCTCTTTGAACCGTTCCACGTCTTCCTTCGTATAATAGCGGTGCCCCAGCTCGTTTCTTTTGATGGGCAGATGTAATTCCTCTTCCCAATAGCGAAGTACATGGCTCTCCACCTTTACCTGTTTTGCAGCATCCGAAATCAATAAATACTCTCCCATATTCTCTTCCTTTCCACATAGCCATATATAATGATGTCGGGGTCAAAAGCCCCCGACTTTGATGCCTACGGATTGTTCCGTGCTA
>ERZ1034913.1865-NODE-1865-length-11691-cov-9.528360_pt1 | contig 11691 bp, 10 predicted proteins | sample MGYA00520697_ERZ1034913 | MGnify/ENA primary metagenome ERZ1034913 (study PRJEB33766, sample SAMN09781786) | gut metagenome | biome: gut microbiome | host: Homo sapiens | place: Madagascar | study: EMG produced TPA metagenomics assembly of the PRJNA485056 data... | reverse complement strand
ATCGTTGCGGCTCATCGGGTCCGGATAGGGCGTTAGAATTTCTTCGATTTTTTCTTCCAGCGGGTCTTTGCTTACAGTTGCTTTCTTCATTTCGGGTTCTCCTTGTTTGTAAAGTGGAACCCGAAAAATCACTACTTCATTTTTCTGTTTCCTGCATTTTTTCTCATTCGTGTCCGCAAGACCGCACTATTATCTGGCTTTTGGGGCAGGGCTTATCTTGCATCTTATCTTGCATTTCTCCCAAAAAGTCGCCATTTTTGCCCCAAAACGGGTGATTTTGCTTCTTTTCGTACCTACATTGTTTTTCACTGGCTTATCAGTGCTTTCACCACAAACATCGCCCAAAATCAGCGGACAAACCAGCCTGTATCAGCCTTGGTTATCACCATATTGCCTTTTCAAAGATTAACTCTGGATGACATCCGGTTCGTTGCCCGCCGCAAAGTAGGCCTGAATCTTGGTCACATAGTCGGCGTTGTCAATGGGGATCTTTTTGACAAAGATTTCATCCTGAGACGCATTGAAAAGGTCGGCAATCTCTCCGCGGGCTTTGGCGTCCACCGCTCCGCCCCAATAGCAGTACGTGATCTCAATGGGTGCCCCGTTGGTGGCGTCCGCCCCGCTGGCGTTGGCGGAAGATTGACTCTTTCCGCACGCAGTAAACATCGACATTGCCATCAGAACGGCCATCGCCATACTCAAAACGCGTTTCATTTTTCTTCCTCCTTAGATATAAATATTTTCCGTACGGATTCAATCCGTTTTTACAAGTTATTATGTTTTCTTGTCTTTTATTTATTATTTATGTTTTTTGTATAACCGGTTGACCAACGTTAAAACACATACTACGATATTTACATCAAACTCCCTATATTTTTCGTTTAATTTCAGATTTTTTTGGTGTTTCTGGCTTGATTTCATCTTATCACGAACTATTTCCGTTGCATAGAGTTCTGTCGTTTTCCATCAAAGAAACATAAAGATTAAGCAAGAAAAGACAAAAATATACAGAAAAAAAGAAAAAAATTATGGAAAATCTCGCAGATCTTCAATTTCTTCGCTTCGGGCGGATTTCCGAAGACGCCCCCGGCACCGGAATCTCCTGTGCCGAAATCGTTCTGGAAACCGATCAGTCCTACACCGGCGATACGCTTCAGGACGGTGTGTTTCTCCGACCGCTTTTCGGCGTGGGAGCCATTTCCCTGCGGCACAAGGAAGACGAAGCCGTTTTCTTTTTCGACCGGACCATCTGTCTGAACACCGACGTCTCGTTTTCCGTATATCCCATCGGTGACGCCTTCCGGTTTGAAGTCCGTTCCCGCCAGCTCTCCTCGTTTCTTCTGTGCAAAAAGGCCGCTTTCCTGCCCGCAGCCGATCAAAACGGTTTCCGGATCCACAAAATCTGGCTGCCGCTGTCACGGCACGAAGAGCGCAACTGCTTCATTCCCGAGACGTGTCACAATTTGTATGAACTGTGCTATATGGAATCGGGCCATCTGTTTCACGTCATCGAGGGGCAGACTTATCTGCTCGGGCCGGGGGAACTGCAGTGTTTCCTGCCGCATCAGCGGCATCATCAATACGGATATCAGGAGGAAGCCGCCACATTTTTCACCCTGATCTTCTCGGCCGAGTTTGCAGACTCCTGTCCGCTGACCAACAAGATCTTTGGGCTGAGCTCCGATGAACGCCGTCTGCTCTCGCTCATCCGGGAGGAATTTCAGCAGTCGCGCATTTTTTCCTCTGTGCTGTGCCGAAGCTATCTGTCACAGCTGATCGTCTCCCTGCAGCGTCAAATTTACGATTTGTCCCTCAAGGCGCCGGTGGGCGGCGGCCAGCCCGGCTTCAGCGCCGAAATCGTAAACTCGGCCGTCCGCATTCTCAACAAAACGCCCGGCATCAAGGCCGAGGCGCTCGCGCGCCAGCTCGGAGTGAGCAACGGATACCTCTCCCGCCTGGTCAGCCAGCAGACCGGAAAGAGCATTTCCCAATGGCGCAAGGAGATCCGCATGGAATCCGCCAAAGACCTTCTGCGCAGCGGAAGCAGCGTCGGCGAGACCGCCGCGGCGCTGCAGTATCCCAGCACCGCTTATTTTTCCTCGGAATTCAGCAAATTTTTGGGGATGAGTCCCCGGGAATATATAAAGCAGTTTCAAAAAGAAAGGAAGTAGATACCCGCTATGAACCGATGGCTCATCCATTTGGAACGGCCCTGTGCCGTCCTGCAGTTTGCATGTTCCGAATTTCAGAGGCTGATCTGCCGCATGGACGCCGACGCCGGCGTCGAGCCGACGGCTTCCCCCGACGGCGCCCTCGTCTTTTCCGTCTCTCCGGGAAAGTTTGATGTGGATGACGCCGAACTGGACGACGCCTATGACATTCAGGTCCGCGGCTGCCGCGGCCGGATCGAAGGCAGCAACGAGCGCAGCGTCCTGCTGGGCGTCTACCGCTTCTTCTCCGAGGCGGGCTGCCTGTTTGCCCGCCCCGGCGCGGGCGGAGAGATCATCCCCGCCGCCGATTCCGCCGCGCTTTGCGTTCATGTACACGAATGCGCCGCCTACCGGCATCGCGGGCTGTGCATCGAAGGCAGCAACAGTTTTGAACAGGCCGCCGAGATGATCGACTACCTGCCGAAAATCGGCTGCAACTCCTACTTTATCCAGTTTTTCAATCCGTACGAATTTTTCGACCGCTGGTACCGCCATGAGGACAACCCGTATTACACCCCCACGCCGGTCGGGCGGCAGACTGTCGCCGCATTTCTGGAGGATTACAGGGCGGAAATGGAAACGCGCGGCCTGATCTACCACGGCGTCGGCCACGGGTGGACCGCGCGGGTCCTCGGCATTTCGGCGGACGGATGGTACACCATGCCGGACGACGCGCTCCCGGAGGACAAGCGCCGCCTGCTCGCCCGGGTCGGCGGAAAGCGCGGATTTTTCTCTTCCGACCCCGCGCTGCCAGGCGTGCCGCTGAACACCAACCTGTGTTACTCCGACCCCGACGTGCGGGAGCAAATGGCCGGCACAATCGCCTCCTATTGTCTGGAGCACCCCGAGCTGACGTATGTTCACATCTGGCTGGCCGACGACCGGAACAATCAGTGCGAATGCCCGAACTGCATCAAACTGCGGCCGTCCGATTTTTATCTGGAGATTCTCAACCGCGCCGACGAGCTGCTGACCGAACGGAACTGCCCGACCCGACTGGTATTTCTGATTTATCAGGATCTTCTCTGGCCGCCTGTGAAAACCGGGTTCCGCCATCCGGAGCGCTTTACCCTGATGTTCGCCCCCATCACCCGGACGTACACGGAGGATTACACGCAGGCGCGCAAGGGGCATCTTGCACCGTATGAGCGCAACCATGTTGCGCTGCCCACATCCGTGGACGATTCTCTTGCGTATCTGGATGCGTGGAAGCAGATTTTCCCGGGCGATTCCTTCCTGTTTGATTATCACTATATGTGGGATCACTTTTACGATCTCGGGAACTGCGCCATCGCCCATACGCTCTGCAAGGACATCGGGGCTCTGCACGCGCTTGGGATGAACGGCTTCATCAGCTGTCAGATCACGCGGAGCCAGATGCCGACGGCGTGGGGACTGTACGCATTCGGCCGCGCGCTGTGGAGCGGAACCACGTTTGACGAAGCCGCGGAAAAACAGCGTTATTTCCGCTTATACTACGGGCCGGAGGGAGACGGCATCCGGACATATCTGGAAAAGCTCTCCGCTCTTTGTCATCCCGAATTCTGCCGGGGAGAGCAGCGGGCGCCTGCCGCCGAGATTGCGGAGGACTTGTCCCGCATTCCCTCGCTGACAGCCGAACTGCGGCACAGAATTTCCGGCCGCCTGTCGGAAGATCCGCAGACATTCGACGTAAAGTGGCTGCTTCTGTGGCTCCATGCATGGCTCGCGGACGCGCAGGCCGCTTTTGTGCTGGCCTGCGCCCGTGCGGACGCCGGAGAAGTGCGCCGTACACGGGCCGAATTTTTCGACCGGATTCGCAAGACGGAAGCTCTGTGCCCGGTCGGGATGGAGAGCCGCGAATATCTCCGGACCTTCCGCGTCCTGTTCGCCCCGGATCGCTGGAAACAGTCCTGATTTCCGGCGCGGACAGCGTGCGCAGATATAAAAAAACAGCGATGAATCGTGTGATTCATCGCTGCTTTTTTTCGTTTCCGGACGCGGCGCCTCACATCAGATAGATGCCGTACAGGTTCTGCAGGTACTGCACGCGGTCGTAGGCTCCGCGCATCTGCGTGCCCAGCGCATTGCTTTGCACGGCGTAATCCGTAAATTCATTGTAGGCCGCCTGGAGGTCCGGATTGGCGTGGATCTGCGACCATTGCTGGTTGTACGCGTCGATTTCCGCCTGTTTCTGCGCCGCCTGCTGCCGGAATGCATCGGCCTCGGCCTGCGCCTGTGCCTGCGCTTCGAGATCGGGCGGGTCGGCGGCGCCGTACGCATCCGCGCGCGCCTGCGCCTCGGCCGCAGCGTTCTCGGCATTGGCTTTATCACGCATGGCCAGATCCCGCGGTCCTTCGATCGCATCCAGCTGATAGCCGTACATTCCCTGATACCGCTGATAGCTCTCCTGATGCAGCGCACTCACGCGGTCGTATTCGGCTTTCAGCTCATTGTACTGCGCAATGGCCGCGCGGATCTCCTCTTCTTCCGCGCTGGGCACAGCGGCCGAGGACGACGCGGGTTTGGACGAGGAGGCCGGTTTCGACGAGGACGATGCGGGCTTCGACGAGGACGACGGCTTCGACGAAGAAGCGGGTTTTGACGAGGACGACGGCTTCGACGAGGACGAGGGCTTTGACGAGTGGGACGACGAGGCCGACGAAACCGACGAGGCCGGGCGGCTGCCCGCGGGGACCGCCGGGAGCGTAGTGCCGAGGCTCTGCCCCGCCGTCGAACGGGATGAGGACGAGCGGGACGAGGACGAAGCGCGGGACGAGCCGCTCTCGTCAGACTCCGGCACGGAGGCTTCGCTGCTGCCGGACGCGGCGCTCCCGGGCGTCAGGCTCTCCGCGGACGCCGCGGCGGACGGCGGCGCGCCGGCGGCGCTCTCGGGCGAAGCGACGGGCAGCGAGGCCGGCTGCAGGAAGGAATGGGCGAGGAACACGCACGCGGCGCACAGCACGGCGGCGCAGGCGCTGAGGCCCGCGGCCTGTACGCGGCGGCCGCGCGGCACGCCCTCGCGCAGGCGCAGCACAAGCAGGCGCGGCGCGGCGGCGCGCCAGACGGCCTGCGCCGTCTGGTAGCGCGTGCGCGGATCGATGCGGGTGCACTTCAGCACGATGCGGCGCAGCGGCCAGCGGCACAGCATCTGGGACGGATGGCACCCCGTGACCAGCACGTTCAGCGTGACGCCGAGGGCGAAGATGTCGGCGCGGTGGTCCGTCTGCACGATGCCGAACTGTTCCGGGGCGGCAAAGCCCGTCGTGCCCAGCGTGCAGGTGTCCTTTTCCACATGGGTCTTGTACTGGCGGGCGGCGTCGAAGTCGATGAGGCACACCTCGCCGGACTCCGTGCTCAGCACGTTGTCGGGCTTGACGTCGCGGTGCACGATGCCCAGCGCGTGCAGCGCCGCCAGCGCCTCGCACAGCTGCCGCAGCACGCACATCGTCTGCTGCACGGACAGGCACTGTGCGCCGAGGCTGTGCCCCTCGACAAATTCCTCCAGCACATAATAGCCGCCGGCGCGCAGCCCGCACTCGTACACGCGCGGGAGATGCGGCAGCGTTTTGCCCGCGAGAATCGAATACACTCCGGATAGTTCTCCGGGATAATTGCGCAGCAGCACGCGCGCGCCCGTCTGCCGGTTCTGCAGCAGCACGAGCTCCTTGTGCGCGGTGCGCTTGAGCGTGCGGATCACCGCATACTGCCTGCGGACTTCCGTCGGCAGGCCCTGCCATTCCTCCATGTCTCACACCTCCGTCAGAGCAGCGTCTCCAGCTCGTTTTCGTACAGCAGCGTGTTCACATCGAGCAGCGCCAGCCGGTGCATCAGACCGTAGATCAGCACGGCGTCGCGCGCGCGGCGGGGATACAGCCGCGGGTATCCCTGCTGCTTGAGCAGGCGGTCCGTCTCCTCGAACGTGAGGCGCATGCCGAACGCGAGCGCCAGCAGCTTGTCGCGCGAGGGCGTCTTTGTGCCGGAGAAGATCTGATATCCGTAGATGACGTTGAGCTGGGAATCGCGGATGACCTGATTGCGGGTGAGCCCCTTTTCGGTCAGCAGCGCGGCCAGCGCCTCGTGCAGCGGCTGCGCGATAAACTCCCCTTCCCCGCCCGCGAGCGCTTCGCGCAGCTGCCCGCTGCCGCGCAGGCTCTCGAGCAGGTCTTCCGTCGTCTTGTGAAACATCGTTTTCCGCCGCTCCTCTCTCATTTTCCGCAGTTCTGATTTCATTATAAGCAGAAACGCGCTGAAATTGCAATTAAGCTGTCAGCTTAACAAAAAAACGGTCAATTATGGTAGATTTATGACGGTTAAAAAGCGGAAATATGTCTGTTGCGGTGTCTCTTTTCACACAGCGGCGGCGTACCGGCGGCACCTGACAGACAACATACGGTGAAAGGACGGATCGGATTTGGAGGCTCAAAACAAGTTTCATCTGTACGGAAGGGACGTCTGCTTCCCGCAGGCCCTGTTCGAATTCTACGGATTGAGAGAGGAGTTCGGGGTCGCTGCACGGCAGCAGCGCGAGTGGTTCCTGAAACAATTCGACGGCTATCTCGACAATCCGGACAGCTTTCTCGAGGACGACGGGGAGTTTCTGCGGCGCGCCATGACGGCCGTGGGCGAATGGGGCGTCGAAGCGCTGACAAAGCACGGGCACTACGACAGCACGGCGTCCACGCTGGTGAACGCCGTCTACCGTCCGATCGGGGTGCGGTGGTACTCGCTCTGCAAAGAGGTCGAGAATGCCTTTGCCGGCATCGACGCACAGGTGGATGAGGAGGCATTCGACCGCGAACTGCGCAAGAAGACCCGCAGCCGGGCGCACGGATATGATTATTACAATCTGGGCCGGCGGGCGGGCAGCCACATGGCGGCGGGCGCGATCAACCTCACCACCGGCGCGGCGCACAGCATGGCCAACGCGATCGGCAACGCGCTCACGAGATCCGGCGCGCAGCAGGCCAAGCAAGACGAACTGAAAGCAGAGCGCGAGACGGCGGACGACATCATCAAGGACGCTCTTCTGGACATCTTTGACGAGGTGTGCGGGATCCTGGGCCTGAGTGCGCCGGGGCTGACCGAGGCGGAGGACGCGCGTGTGGACAACCTGCTGCGGATGCCGCAGCAGGAGGCGACGGACACCGCGCTCAGCATGCTGCCGAAAGTGCCGCAGGACATCCGCATCTACCGCTTCCTGCTGAAGCAGTACAAGGACCCCGACGGGACGCTGCACCGGATCGCCGGACAGTTCCATGTGAAGATCGACGGGCTCTGCCGGGAAATTCTGGACGGCGTATACGCCGGACTGCCCGTGGACACGCTCGAGCAGACGCGCGAATCCATTGAGACATACCGCCGGGAGCTGGCGGATTACGGCCTTGAGACGGACGCCAACCTGGACAGCCTGCTCGCGCGCGAACAGCAGCTGTTCGACGCCGCGTGCACGTTCCACGGCACCCGGTACGACAGCATCGAGGAGTGCGAAGCGGCGCAGAAGAAATTTGCAGCGGACAAGCAGAACATCGACGCGCTGGCGCCGGAGATCGACGCCGAGATCGACAAGCTGGTACTGCAGTACACGCCCGAAAGCCGCGACGCGGCCAAAGCCGTGCACGACGCGCTGGAGCGGCAGTACGCGGGTCTCGCGCGCACGCCGAAGATGCTCCTGCTCAAACAGTTCCTGTTTGTTTACGCGCGGTGCGAAAAAGCCGTGGAGGAGGCCGACAAGTCCAAAGCCACGCCGATGATGCGCAACATTGTGGCCGCGCTTTGCGCCGCCATGATCGTATTGAACGTGCTGAATCCCCTTGTGCTGGTGGCACGCTGGATTCTGGCGATCGCCTGCGGCGGCTTTCTGTGGTGGCAGATGGAAGGCCTGACGGATCAGAAGGCCGGCGCGAAGGCGCGCGCCGTGCTGGACAGCGGCGCGATGTTCCGCCCGCTGGAGACGCTCGTCTACACGGGGAAGGAAAACTATTCGCTCGAGCATGAGGACAAGGCGCCGGATCCGGAGATCCAGAAGGACCACCGCACGGCGGCCCTCGCGGGGCTGGCCGCCGCCGTGCTCATCGGCGCGGTGTGCCCGATGATCGCGGGGCTTCTGTGAGCCTGCGCGTCTCACGGACGAAGCGCGCAGCGCGGGAGGAGCCATGTTTTCGATTCTGTTTCTGGTCGTGTGGGGGGTGCTTGCCGCCGTGTGCTTCTGCATCAAGCACTCGCTGTTCACGGTGTACTACGTCGGCAGCGGCTTCGTGCGGGAGCTGGCGCAGATCGCGGCAATCAGCCTGTTTCTGACGGTGGTGTTCATCCGCTTCGTCGTGCTCCATCCGTTCATCAGCCTCGGCCTCGGGGTGCTGGCCGTCGTTCTGACGCGCGCCGGGAAAACGCAATAAGGGGAGGAATCCGATATGGAGGAAAACAGGGGACGTTCTCTGGGCGGCTGCCTCGGGACGGTGGTGATCCTTCTCGTCATTTTTCTGTTCCTGCGCGGATGCGTGAGCACGGTGACGGGATGGTTTTCGTCGGAATACCGGCGGCCCGACGCCTTCCAGTACACGCTCAAGCGCTACCGCAACCGCAGCCTGGACCTGCGGTTCAAGCTGCCGGACGACATGACGTTCACCAACCCGGACAACGATTTCGACATGGAGGAGCTGACGGGCGTCCACGAGGAGATGATCGCCTCGGGAGGCACGACCTACACGACGGTCTTCGCGTACGAGCTGGACAAGGCCACGTCCTTCCTGCAGGTGTTCGGCCTGCGCGGGGCCGGCGACACCCCGTCCGTCGGCACGCAGACCACGGAGGAGGAGATGCTCTCGTATCTGCTGGACTCCGTGGCGCAGTCAATCGGCGGCGGGGATCTGTGGAACACGGGCGAAACAAAGCGGGTGAAGTTCGCCGGGAAGAAATACACCTCCGCGACATGGCGCATCGGCATGGAGTCCGAGTACGGGGGCGTAACGTATTTTTACATGCGCGGCTATGTGCGCCGCAGCGGTGATCTGATGACGTGTGTGCTGATCACGTCGTACGGACTGTCCGAAGAGGACGCGCAGGACGGGCTGGAGCACGTTGCGGACTGCTACCGCAAGGGATGAGAGCGCGCGGCGCCAAAAAACGGAAAAGTTTTCAAAAAACAGCGAAAAAGGCGTTGACTTTTTGCGCGGAAGGCGTATAATGTGGCTATACATCATCAATTTATCACAGTAAAGCGTTGACGAGGTCCAAGTACGTCGGAAACTCCGCGCCAGAGAGCTGCCGGGTGGTGCAAGGCAGCGGCGGGGCCCGCCGGAAACATCCCCTCCGAGCAGCAGGCTGAACCGCCCGCGCGTGCGGGCCCGAAGTAAGCTGTGCCGGCCGGCGGCCGTTATCCTGCCGTCCCGTCGGGTCCTTGCGGACTTTGCGCGGGAACAGAGCGGCCCGGACAGACATCCGGGCAAACAGAGTGGTACCGCAGAGCGCCGTTTCAGGCCTTTGTCTCTTGTGTGGAGACAGAGGCCTTTTTCTTTTGCCTGACGCCGCGCCCGCACGGGGCCGGTTTCAGAATAGATTCGTGGGAGGAGCAACTATCATGGAAGTACTGAAGAAAGTAAGCAAATTTGCGGGTCGGTACATGGCGATTATCGTGCTGGCGGTTGCGGTGCTGGCATTTTTCGTGCCCGACACCTTCTTGTGGGTGGGCAAGGATTACAACGTGTTCACGCGCATCGTCACGGTCAACAACCTGCTGATGATCGTCATGTTCGGCATGGGCCTGACGCTGAAGCTGGACGACTTCAAGGTCGTGTTCTCGCGCCCGAAGGACGTGCTGGTGGGCTGCGCGTCGCAGTTCGTCATCATGCCGCTGCTGGCGTTCCTTCTGACCAAGATCTTCCACCTGAGCCCGGAGCTCGCGGTGGGCGTCATTCTGGTGGGCACGTGCCCGGGCGGCACGTCCTCGAACGTCATGACCTTCCTCGCGAAGGGCGACGTGGCGCTGAGCGTCGGCATGACGGCCTGCTCGACCGTGCTCGCGCCGTTCCTCACGCCCGCGCTGACGTACCTGTACGCGCATGAGACGGTCACCGTCAACATGATGGATATGTTCATGAGCATCGTGAAGATCGTCATCATCCCCATCGTGCTGGGCTTCATCATCAACAAGCTGTTCGGCAAATTCACGCAGGCGATCGTGGAGATCCTGCCGCTGATCTCGGTCGTGGCCATCGTGACGATCGTGGGCGCGGTCGTGGCGCCGAACGCCGGCAAGCTGTTCGCGAACGGCCTGCTGATCCTGTCCGTCGTCATCCTGCACAACCTGCTGGGCTACGCGCTGGGCTACGCCGTCGGCAAGGCGCTGCACATGAGCAACGCGAAGTGCAACGCCGTGTCGATCGAGGTCGGCATGCAGAACAGCGGCCTTGCGACGAGCCTCGCAGGCACCGTGTTCCCCGACCTCGCGCTGGCCACCGTGCCGGGCGCGCTGTTCAGCGTGTGGCACAACATCTCCGGCTCCATCGTGGCCAACCTGATGGCCGCGGCCGCCGAGAAGAAGAGCGCCGCGGAGAACGCCGCGAAGAGCGCTGCGAAATAAGTCCGCAAAACGCAGAAGCCGGGCCGGACCTCCGAAGAGGTCCGGCCCGGTGTTTTTTTGCGCGCGGCACGGCTTGAACAAAACAGCGCGGGACCGGAACGGTCCCGCGCTGTTTTGTTCAAGCCTCATTCGCTCTGTGTTCGCACGGCATCAAGATAGGAATAAAGCGTTCCTTTTGAAATTTTCAGAAACCGGCAGATCTTTCCGCTCGATTTTGAAATCAGGAACACACCCTTTTCATCGAAAAATCGGATGGCGTCGAGTTTTTCGGCCTTGTCCATCTCATCCGGCTGTTTCGGATGGCTCTCGCGGTATTTTTCAATGTAATATTCTACCAGTTCACTGACATTCTGGGCAAAAATCTCGTCGGGGTGGTCCTCTGAAACAAGGGAACGGCTCATCTCGCTGGTATATTCCGACAAATTCTGCAGCGCGGTAATATCCGTATTGATGCACAGAGAGCCGACCACCCTGCCGTCATCGTCATAAAAATACATGGACGAAGAGCGAAGGACGCGGCCGTCTTTCAGGCGCGAGAGATATCCGAACGTATCATGGCTGGATCTGTGCGGGTCCTGCCGGAGAATCTCAAGGCCGAGATTGCTGCCGCACTGACCCACCTTCCGGCCCGTGATGTGGCCGTTTTCGATTCCGATGATGGTTTTCTCATAGTCACTGCTCAAATCATGCAGGACAACCTCCGAGGTCGAGCCGAATTGACATGCAAGCATTTTCAGAAGCCTTTGGTATGACTCAAGGTTATCATGGAATTTATCCACTGCTGTCACACTCCTTCAAACTCCATACCAAAATTATACAATTTATTTTATCACATGCCAGAGTTTCTTTCAAGAAAGAATTTATAAAATAATTTTTCCAGATAAAGAACTTGTTTTCCTGCCCGAAGGGACTGAATTTTCT
>ERZ1034913.1862-NODE-1862-length-11725-cov-5.429649_pt1 | contig 11725 bp, 9 predicted proteins | sample MGYA00520697_ERZ1034913 | MGnify/ENA primary metagenome ERZ1034913 (study PRJEB33766, sample SAMN09781786) | gut metagenome | biome: gut microbiome | host: Homo sapiens | place: Madagascar | study: EMG produced TPA metagenomics assembly of the PRJNA485056 data... | reverse complement strand
GTTCTGATATATGGAGATTGTGAATATGGATGCAAAAGAATTAAAGAAGCTGAGCAGAAGTGAGCTGCTTGAGATGCTTTTAGACAGAAGTAAAGAGGTTGAACATTTAAGAAAAGAGCTTGACGAGACAAAGAAACATATTCAGACACTTGAGCGTGAGGTAAAGACATCCGGTGATATCAATGCTGCGATAAATAAACTTACTTCAGCTACAGAGGAAATTCAGAAATTTGCCGCCGTAATATCCATGGCTTCAAATAATCTGACAAGAAAATAATACAGTAGAAGCAGTATTTCGTGGTTATGAAATGGATAATTGGACAAAAGAATGATAGAAAAAATATATAAGAAGACAGTATATGCTCTGGCAAGAGTTGCCGTAAAGTACATTGAGCTAAGGAAAAAAAGAGAACAGAAGAAAATCAATCAGAATAAATCAGTTAATAGCATAAATTCGACAAAAAGCTACACGGACGCTGAATACAATAAAAAGGTAGTTGCAAAAATTGAACAAAGCAATGATTCAGCTATTGCAGAAAGCAAAAAAAATATTGATCTAGTGGATTTGAGTGAAGACGAGGAGCTAAAGGATGTTGAACAGAAACCACTTACCAATGAGGATAAGCTTGATTTGCTTCTGGCACAGATGATGGGAACATCTGTTAAGGCACCTGAAAAAGAGCCTCAGGCACAAAAGAAGGTCGAATCCGTCGAATCCTTCGATGAAAATATATCACAGGAAATAGCAGATATAATTCCGGTCAAATATGTAGCACCGGCACCTGACATAACCCCTGATATAGAAAAAAATATTGAAATAGAGAAGGAATATCAGCAAAACAAAAAAGAAAATCAGCCGGAGGATATATCTGTACATATAGAGAAGGAAATATCAAGGAAGGCTTCAGAAGATAAAAAAGTTGAGAATAAAGAAGCCGAGTCTGGCTATCGCACTATCATGACAGATGATTATGACCGTTACAGCGATGACCTTGGCATTAAGGAGCTGCGCCAGGAGCTTAGAAGAGTGAAGTATAACAATAAATTTGCAGCAACACTCTTTAATACAATAGGAACACTTGTGGTAGTTGCAGCGGCAGCAATACTGGTCGCAAATCTGTGGCTTCCTATTTTGCAGGTGACCGGAACCTCTATGTCACCAACCTTGCAGGAGGGGCAGGTGCTTATGGCATCTAAGGGACATGACTTCAAAACAGGAGATGTCATAGCCTTTTATTACAACAACAAGATACTTGTAAAAAGAGTTATTGCGATGCCGGGAGACTGGGTTAATATATCAGAGGATGGCACGGTTTACGTAAACGATATTGCAATTGATGAGCCGTATTTGAAGGAAAAGGCTTTAGGAGACTGCAATATAGAGCTTCCTTATCAGGTTCCTGAGTCGAAAATTTTCGTGATGGGCGATAACAGAAGCGTATCGCTTGATTCAAGAAACACAGCTATAGGCTGTATCTCAGAGGAACAGGTAGTCGGAAGAATCACATTTGCCATATGGCCATTGTCTAAAATTAGTAAAATCGACTAAAAATATTTGGCTTTTTTGGCAAAAAAGTAGAAAAATCCGATTTAAGGTCCCGTGTGACCGCCGTGTGACCAAAAGGGTGTAATATGTTAGCTGTAAAATAACGATTAAGAGATTAAGCAAATGAAATTATATATAACTCTATGAAAGGAGGATGCAGAATGGATAAGGATATGGAACGTCTCGGCAAAGAGCGACTTAAAAGAGTGAGAAGACGTAGACAGCTTGCTACATTTATTATATCGATGGCTGTTATTGTGCTGGGCATTACTGCGTACAGACTTATACAACCTGCATCAGCAGCAGATCAGAACCAGAGAGATTTTACAATAGATAATATCACGGAGAATTATGTAAATCTTCAAAAGCTTCAGTCAGAGGGCTCATATACCGAAATGTCAAGTGAGGGCAAGTCAGCGGACTGGAACGGCGAGAAGTTCAAGCTTGAGGTTCAGCTGAATTTTGGAATCGGCAAGAATGATACGGTAGATGCCAATGGCAATACTGTTAAGAATTACTATTATGTCTATGATCCGTCGGTGACTATTCCGGATGAGCTGTGCAATTACTGGAAGACAAAATGTGATGACAACGGCGATAAGGAACAGTTTCAATACAGATATATCAAGAACGAGGATGGTACATACGCGATTCTTATCAAGTTTGCAGATGGCTATATTGAGGGCAAAAGCAGCGATATAGAAGGCTGGGCAAAGGTTGAGGCTCTTGGTGAGGGTGAAACCAATGATTCAGGTGATTTTGATATCTATCTCGGTGGTGATGTCACCATAACAGTAGATAAGGATAATGTCCACTGGAACGGAAATGATTCCTTAAACTACGATATTTTTGTAAAGAAGAGCAATACAAACAATAATAATATTGCTATTGATGAAAACGGTAATTATTATGTCGAGTTTACTGTAGATGTATCTTCTGAAAAAGGTACACCTGATGATATTGAAATCACAGATGAATTTAACGGCAATGGCATGAGAGTTGATACGACCAAACTTACCTATAGCATAAAGAAAAACGGTCAGGCTGCTGACGACAGTTATACCGCAACAGTAACTAGCAAAGATAATCCGGCTGATGCAGGAAAGGCAACGCTTACTGCAAAGCTTCCGAAATTAGATGGTGGTGAGAGCTGTTCTATTACATATAGGTATTATCTGACCAATGCTGCGGAACTGAATAATAAAGCAACATGGCAGGCTACAAATTTCGTTACCGGTAAATCAACAGACCAGAATTCAAAAGAAACTGTCATAGATACATCAAGCAGTTATGTAAAGTATTACAAAAATCTTATAGAGAAATACGGTAAATATGATAAGACTAATAACCGAATTATCTGGACGGTTACAGTGAATAAAAGCTGCGAGGATATTGCGGGAGCTGTTCTGATAGATGATATGTTCGATAAGATTACAGGCATTGAAATATTACCAAGTGATGGATATACAATCAACAAAGACAGTAGTGACAAGGTGACATCGGTTACATTTAATCCTACAGATGGTAATAAGAACTGCAATAAATATACTGTCAAATACTATACAGATGCATTGCAGACATTTGATGATCAGAAATTTAATAATAAGGCCACCCTTACTAAGGATGATAAGTCATATGATGACTCTTCAATTGTAAATGTTCCAAAAACAAAGCAGGATGTCACAAAGAAGCTTGTTAATGCTCAAAAGACAGATGACAGTCTGTATACTTTAAAATGGGAGGCTAAGTTTACAATTCCGGCATCGGGATTTGCTAAGGAGTTTGGCATAGCTGATACAATGTCATCTAAATCACAGAAGAACTATCATTACATGACTTATGCCCAGATGAATGATTTTGTAAGTCAGGTAAAGAAAGAGTTTGATGGATATATCGGTGATATTACTGTTAAATATCTGGATAAGAATAATAGGTCAAAAACAGCAAAATTGAGTGAGGTATCCGAATCTGATAACTATAGGTTTACCTCGGTAAATATCAGTTTTAATAAGGATTATCCGACAAGCAACAGTGAAAAGACAGTTGTATTTACATACAGCACAACCGCTGATACAACAGCACATGGAAGGCTTGAGTATGTGAATAAGTTTGAAGCATTAAATTCAAGTGCGTCTGCATCATATAGCCATACGACATCAAAGATTGTAAAGACTGATGGAAACGGAAATACAGGTCAGACATATTTGAAGACCACAGAAAGTGATGGAACACTTACATGGCGCGTTGATGTACTTATGGATGCCGATGCTACAGAGTATACTATCACGGATAAGCTTCCGGAGGGTGTTACACTGCAGAGCGTAAAGATAATGCTGGCCTATACTAACCAGGAGGGCTTTACATATCCTGACTTTAATGGTACATCATATACCGTATCTGCCGGCGATTGGTTTATAAAAGGAATTCAAACAAGTACAACGTTAGATGAGTCCACTAATACCGTAGTTACAAGGGTTATAAAGCCTGACAATACAACTATAAATGGCTGGCAGGAGAACTCTCACATATATGTAGTATACAAGTGTACGATAGATGATTTTGAGAATTTTGAAGCCGGAAAAACCGTGGATTATAAGAATATAGCCACAGCATACTCAAATACAAACAGTGAAATTGGATGGGTTCATCAGACTCAGACCATGTCAAAGCCAAACGACTCAGGCAGTGATAATCCTACTGAGGGTGACAAGGTTATTTCCAAGAACTACAAGTGGGATGAAGATAATCACAGGCTGCGTTATACGGTTATAATAAATCCTGATGGCAAGGATTATCTGCCTAATAGCGATACATTAAAGCTGACAGATGTGCTTCAATTCCAGACAATGACATACAGCACAGATGCATTGTGGTATATAGATCTAATGCCGGCTACTGTTCAGTTCAGACAGGCGATAAAGCAGGATGATGGCACATACAAAGCAGGTGATACTGTAGATGACTGTAAGTGGTCTTATACAACTAAAGATGGTACATATAGTTGGAATGATACATCATACAGGACAATCAGTGCAGATATACCTGATGGTAAGGCAATAATGCTTACTTATACATATCAGGTCAATGCAAAGGTGCTTGGTACGCCGAATCAATACAATCCTATAAAGATGAATGTCAGCAATACAGCAAAGCTTGAGGGCATCGAAAAGGGAGAAGACAGAAAGGATAACCAGACAGTTTACAAAGAGTCTAAATCCTCTGCCGGAGTAATTAAGAGCAATACATTTACCTTGTATAAGGTAGATAAGGATGATTATGGCAAGCAGCTTGAGGGCGCAGAGTTTGAATTGTTTGGATACACATCGGATGGTTCATATACATCGTTAGGAGAGTACACCACCGATAAGAACGGCAGAATTGACATCAGTATGAGTACTAATGATCTGGAGTATAATACGCAGTATTATATAGTTGAGACAAAGGCACCGGATGGTTATTTACTCTCGTCAGAGCCACATAAGGAGTATTTCTACTTCAGTGCAGATACCTCGGCACATCCTGTCGTAGCTGAAAACAGCTCATTACAGGGAAGTGATATGGCAAAGGTAAATACACCGTACTATTATGAGGATGTAGCAGTTTCTACCACCAGCATTTCAGTCGATAAAAAATGGACTGATTCTAAGAATAATCCATTGGATAAGACTGATGGAAAGATTTATCTGCAGCTGCATCAGGTGGATTCGGCTAATAATGATAAGAAGTATGGCAATCCTATTGAGGTGACAGCAGATGCGGCAGGTGAATGGTCATATGTATTTGATAATCTGCCATTGCAGAGTGTAGATGAAAATGGTATTCTGACCGGTACCACATATAAATATTACGTGACAGAGGTTGGAATAAATCAGAACAACAGTATGTCAGGCTATGATGTTTCATATGTATTTAAGGATATAAATGGAACGCAAATCACAAAGACCGATGCAAACGTTGCACCGGGCAGCGCCAATGCAATAGAGTCCGGTACTGTTGAGATTACAAACAAACTCATAGAGTATGAGCTTCCGGAAACAGGTGGAAGCGGTAACAGATGGTTGTATATGTTAAGTGGAGTTGTGCTTATAGCAATAGCTACAATAACACTTTTCTATAAAAAACATAAAACATTATAAAAAAGGAGAATGCAATATGAAAACAATCAAAAGAAGCATTGCTTTAGTTCTTGCGATGATACTTACATTTGCAATGAGCGTTACAGTATTTGCTGAGGGCGAAGGCGCCAAAAAAACATTTACTATCACAGTTAATGAAGCAAAGGCAGGCCACACCTATGAGGCTTACCAGATTTTAAAGGGAGATCTTTCAAAGTCAGAGACAACACTTTCAAACGTTGACTGGGGTACCGGTATCAAGGCAGGCAAACAGACAGACCTTGCTAATGATGCTAAGGCTTATGTAGAGAAGCTTTCAAAAATGCAGTCAAACTCTTCAGATATTAAGGCAGAAGCACAGAAAATCGCTTCAGTTTTAAGTACTACAGTAGCAGGTTCTGTTTCAGTAGCACAGGACAATGCAAAAGCTGAGATTACAGGACTTGAGCCTGGTTACTATCTCATCAAGGATAAGGATAGCTCTTTAACAGGAGACGAGGCTTACACAGAGTATATCCTCAATATCGTTGCTGATACAACAATCACACCAAAGACAGATGTACCTTCAGTAGTGAAGAAAGTCAAAGATACAAACGACACAACAGGTGATACAACAGGATGGCAGGATTCAGCCGATTATGATATCGGAGATGTAGTTCCATTCCAGCTTACAGCTACATTACCTGCAAATGTTCAGTCATATAAGACATATTTCCTCAAATTTGATGATACTCTTTCAAAGGGGCTTGATTACAATGAGGGAACTGTTACTGTCAAATTAGGTGACAAGGATGTTACAAAATTCTTTACACCAAATTATGATGCAGCTAACAAAAAGCTTACTTTTACATGTGACAATATTTTAGCAGAGGGATTTGAAGCTAAAAATGGTGATACGATTGTAGTAGAGTACAATGCAACTCTCAATAAGGATGCTGTTCTCGGTTCAAAGGGAAACCCAAATAAGGTTAAGCTTGAGTTCTCTAACAACCCTAACAACGGTGGTGAGGGAGACAAAGGTGAGACTCCTGAGGATACAGTAATCGTATTTACATACAAGGTTGTAATCAACAAGGTAAATGAGAAGAACGAAGCGCTCGATGGTGCAGAGTTCACTCTTTACAAAAAGATTAAAGGTGAAGCAGACAAAGAAATCAAAGCGGTAATTTCCGGTGATAAGAATGATGTCTTCACATTCAGCGGACTTGATGATGGTGATTATGTACTTAAGGAGACAAAGACTCCTGATAGCTACAATACAGCAAACGATATTACTTTCACAATCAAGGCAGACCATTCAATTGAGTCTGATGCTCCTGAGCTTAAGTCATTAAGCGGAGATAAGGTGTCAGGTAATATTACACTTAGCGTAGATAAAGCGCAGGGCAGCTTAAGCACACCTGTACAGAACTTAAAGGGCTCAGTCCTTCCTTCAACCGGTGGTGCCGGACGTGTTGCAATTTATGTAATCGGTGCTATATTAGTTGTCGGTGGCGGAATTGTTCTTGTAACAAAGAAGCGTGTTAAATAATATCATTTTATGATAAAATATATCTGCCATGAGCCACTTAAGTGGTTCGTGGCAGTTACAATAGGCATAATTATATGCAAATGATAACAGTAAGGAGAGTGCTATGAGAAGGAAATTATCAACCATTTTGTTTGTCATAGTGTTTCTTGCAGGACTGTCCTTACTGCTATACCCGACGGTGAGTGATTACTGGAATTCGTTCCATCAGTCAAGGGCAATCGCAAGCTACGTCGATGCAGTAGACAATACAGATGAACAAAAGCTTAAGGAAATGAGACAGGCGGCAGAGTCTTACAATGAAAAGCTTTTAAGCAAGCAGGACAGATATGATATGTCTGATTCGGACAGGGCAGAGTATGAAAGCCTACTTGATGTATCTGGCACAGGAGTCATGGGCTATGTTGAGATACCGTCCATCAATGTCTCATTGCCGATTTACCACGGCACAGACAATACAATACTTCAGATAGGTGTAGGCCATATCGAGGGCACATCGCTTCCGGTTGGCGGAGCAAGCACACATTGTGCTGTTTCAGGACACAGAGGACTTACATCGTCTAAGCTTTTTACGGATATTGACCAGATGGCGGAGGGTGATACCTTTAAGCTGTCTGTGCTTGGCGAGACACTGACCTACGAGGTTGATCAGATAAGGATTGTTTTACCTGATGAGCTTAATGACTTAAAGATCGAAGAAGGGCAGGATTACTGTACACTTATCACATGTACACCGTATGGCGTGAATTCCCACAGGCTTCTTATCAGAGGTCACAGGATTGCAAATGACGCACAGGGACTTATTGTCGAGGATGTAAAGCAGGTACAGCCGTTACATGAAGCCATAGTGCTTGGTATTCTGTTTCTGGTTTTGTATGTTATAATTTGTAAGATACTTAGTAAAACGATATTGTATAGATTCAGATAGAATCAGGAAGGAGGAAAAATGCACAATAGTATAAAAAGAGCTGTCAGTATAGCTATAGCAGCGATTGTTCTGTTTTCCCTGCCGTGTGGAAGCATTTTCGCAAGGACGCACATTGACATTGACAAGAAATGCTCTATAACAGTTGATATCCCTGATACGTGGGAGGATTTGTACACTGTCGATTTTCCCGTAGAGCTTTACAGAGTGGCAGATGTAGATGAGAATGATGTCTATACAGCAACGAAGCAGTTTGATGAGCTGGCTAAATCTATATCAGATATCAGCAGTAAAACTACCGCAGATGATTGGGAAAAGATGGCAAAGACAGCTGCGGGCATTGCAGACAAAGGTGCTTTGACAGCAGACGAGACAATAAATGTCTCAAACGGAAAGGGAACCATCACAGGTGTTAAGACGGGACTGTATCTGGTGTATGCAAAGCCTGCTAATTCAGCCAGATTTGGATACACATTTGTGCCGTATCTAGTTTCGGCTCCTAATAACGAGTTTGCCATGACAGGAAGCGGCTCAGATTCATGGATATATGATGATATCGGTATCGAGCTGAAGCCTGAACAGACTGAGCTCATGGGAAGTTTACAGATTAACAAGACATTAAAGAAATACAATACAGCACTCGGTGAGCCGGTGTTTGCATTTGATGTTGAGGCCTACGACAGGGATGGCAATGTGGTGTTTTCAGATATTGCTTCAATCAGATTTGACAGTACAGGGGCTAAGAGTGCAGTCATTGACAATATTCCGGCAGGGTCGAGGGTGATAGTAAAGGAGGTATATGCCGCAGGCAGTTATCAGGTAACCTCCTCAGACAGTATAGAGACACAGATTGTGGCCGGTGAGACCGCAAATGTTGATTTCACAAACGATTACAACGACAAATTGATTTATAGTACCGGTGTCGTAAACCATTTTGAGTATGACGGAACCGGATGGGAATGGGTGCAGAATTAATGAAAAAATTATCAGAGTCTTGTAAAAAACTTAATAGAAATCACCGTATTCTTGTATGTGCAGCCTTTGCTGCAACACTCATTGTCTGTGGTGTTTCAGTTAAACCGACACTGGCATATTTTACAACATATGCTACGGCAAAGGGCGGTATCCCGGTAGATATCGGTCCTACAACCGATGTCAAGGAGAAGTTTAAGGACTGGAAGAAAACTATTGAGATTGAGAATACAGGAAAAGCAGACTGTTTTGTCAGGGTAAAGGTAATTGCAGCAAGCCAGTTTGATATACAGGCATCAGGCTCAAACTGGAGTCTTTCAGATGATGGCTACTGGTATTACAGTCAGGTAGTGTCGGTTGGTGGCAAAACCGAGCCGATTGTTGCAGCTATCACAGTTAGTGAAAAGGTAAAGACCAGCTTCAATGTAGTTGTGGTTCAGGAGTGTGCTCCTGTCACATATGATGAGAATGGCAATCCATGTGTCGCACCTGATGCAAAATGGGATGCGACAGCACAATATGATAAAGAGGAGGGCGAAGAGTAATGAAGAGAAAACTTCCAATTATACTTGTAGCATCCTCTGCGATAATGCTTGCAGCATCGACGATTGGATCTACAAAAGCGACTCTTACATATATGAGTGATAATTATCTGGCTCAGATTGACATCAAATCCATCGGTGTTACTTTGACTGAGAATGGCAATGATGTGAGCTGGCGTGATTATAAGCATAAGGATGATGACTGGAGCGAGGCAACAGGAGTGCTGCTTGGCGATATGTTAGAAAATGCCGGAGATGAAAAGCTGATTCTCGACAAAAAGTACGACGAGAGGCTTGCTGTCAAAAACAGCGGCTCGATAGATGAGTATGTGAGAGTGACAGTGCAGCATTACTGGGCAGACAAGGAGACAGGTGATAAGCTTGCAAACCTTGATCCATCCAAGATACAGATTGGTTTTACAAACGATGGCTGGACAGAGGATAAGAGTGCTGAGACTACAGAGCGAAATGTATTTTACTACAATTCTATTTTAAAAAAAGGTCAGACATCCACTGATTTTACAGACAAAATCAGTATATCTGGCGATATTGCAGCCATTGTGGGTCAGACATCACAGACTGATGATAACGGACTTACAACCATCACTACTACCTATGAATATGATGGTGCGAGCTTTGTGCTGGAGGCAACTGTTGATGCAGTACAGACACACAATGCAAAGGACGCAATTAAGAGTGCGTGGGGTGTTGATGTAAATATATCAGATGACGGGGCACTTAGCTTAGAGTAAAGGAGGACAATATGAAAAAATTTATCACATTATTATCATGCATGTTGTTTATCCTTGGTTCGATAGGCACTGTATTTGCAGATGAGAATACTACTACAGCCGGCTCATGTGAGTTTACCGGCAAGGAGATGGTCAGTTCGTTCGATTCAAATAAAGTAGCAGCCTCTGTCTCACAGATGGAGCCCGGAGATTCTGTCACATTTTCCGTTGATATAAAGAATAACAGTAGTATTTCGACGAAATGGTATATGTCCAATGATGTGTTAAAGAGTCTTGAGGATACACAGGCTGTGGCTGAAAATGGTGGATACTCATATATTCTTACTTTCGTAGGACCGGATGGAAAAGAGGATACTATATACAGCAGCACCAGCGTAGGTGGAGAGAAGGAGGCAACGGCCGGAAAAGGACTCAATGAGGCTACAAACTCTCTTGATAAGTTCTTTTATTTAAAGACATTAGAGCCTGGAGAGGGAGGTAGTGTGAGGCTTTTAGTAGGACTTGACGGAGAAAGTCAGGGTAATATATATCAGGATACACTCGCAAAGCTCATGATGAACTTTGCTGTGGAGGACAATTCAAATCCGACTTCGCAAAATCCACCTACATTTACAACTACAACAAGCAAGGTAAAGACAGGAGATATCTGGTCAATAGCATCAGCTGTAGTGTTTGTGATTGGTATTATTTTGATGATACTGGCTTTCGTAAGTGACAGAAAGGGGGCTAAGCAAAATGAAAAGATTGCTTAAATATTTTCTTGCAGCTCTTGTTGTCATAACTGGTGTTTTTTCACAGACAGCAGATGTAAAGGCATTTTCATATACGTACACTGTTTCCTTCTCGGCCGGCGGGCAGGGAAGTATAAACGGTGGTGTACAGGTGCGCAAGGCATCAGGCAATGGGGCTTCGGCTTCGGTTTCTGTTAAAGGAGACAAAATAATTGTCACAGGTCTTGAATACGGAGATGTCATCAGCTGTGATGCACAGGGCAGTGTGGCGCTTGATGAAAACAGTAAGTACTACGTAAAGGGAATCAGACTAAGCGGCCGTGACAATAATACGGTTGCACAGTCGGCTTTTCTTGTATCGGGAGATCAGGACTATGTTGTAGCATACGGCATACCGGGCGAGCTTGCTGAGTATACAGTCAACTATGTGGATACAGATGGCAATAAGCTTGCTGAAAGCCGTACCTATTATGGTAATGTGGGCGATGAGCCCGTTATAGCATATCTGTATATAGATGGATATATTCCCGACAGCTATAATCAGACAGGAAAGCTATCGTCAAATGCATCAGAAAACGTGTTTAACTTTGTATATTCAAGGGCTGCATCTAGCA
>ERZ1034913.1861-NODE-1861-length-11726-cov-12.350870_pt1 | contig 11726 bp, 9 predicted proteins | sample MGYA00520697_ERZ1034913 | MGnify/ENA primary metagenome ERZ1034913 (study PRJEB33766, sample SAMN09781786) | gut metagenome | biome: gut microbiome | host: Homo sapiens | place: Madagascar | study: EMG produced TPA metagenomics assembly of the PRJNA485056 data... | reverse complement strand
ACAGATTTTCCAACTTATTGGGATTAGTCACACACACTTTTTGTCCTATAACCCAATAAGGCTATTCGCATTAAATGCGAATAGCCTTATTTCTATTATATGTATTTCACCATATTAATTATGGATTTTCTTTGCAATGTCACCGATGATTTCAGGGGTAGTTCTACAGCAGCCACCAATGATTTCAGCCCCCGCCTTACGCCATACGTCAACGTAATCTACAAAGGATGCTGGATCGCCGTACCAAGTCTTCGTTTTACTATCATAGCTTTCACCAAGATTTGGATATACAGCAATAGGCTTATCTGTAACAGTCCGAATATCCTTAATCAAGGACTCAACATATTCAGGTTTAGTACAGTTGATACCAATACCTGTTACAGGACGCACCTTATCAATCATTTCAGCGCATTTAATAATCGTTTCACCACTAGCTACATGATGCTCATCCTTACAAGCGAAGGCAATCCACGCAGGAATCCCTCTTGATGTAAACGGATCGGACATAGCACGAGCAATGGCAATAGCCTCATCATAAGATGGTATCGTCTCAAAGGATAATATATCTGGATTTTCTTCTGCGAATAATGCTAACCGAGGAATATGAAATACTTCAAGGTATTCTGTTTGTACATCAGGATAGCCACGGTATTCAGAACCATCGGCCAAGAATGCACCATATGGACCTACAGAGGCCGCTACCAACGGTTTAGGCAACGCACCTTCGGAAAAATACTTTACCCCGTTTGGAGTCTCTTCACCAAGTGTAATTCCCCGTAACGTAAGTGCTCCGCTAGCCTTAGCCTCTAAGAACTCATTACGAGCTTGCACGGCTAGGCGAACAGATAATTTAACGAGCTCTATTGCCTCTTCTGTACCATAGCCTAAGCCTTTAAAGCCCGCTACAGTAGCTTGATAACCAGAGCTTTGAATGATGTCTGCTCCAACAGCTAAGTACGCAATGTGTATTTTTTTGATAACATCAGGCTGTTCCATGAGGACTTTTGCAGACCACAGCTTATGCTGAATATTGCAGCCATAACGCTCTAATTCTGTCCCTAAAGCCCCATCTAAGACGAGGGCGCCCTTATCCTTAATAATATCTAAAAATACACTTCGTTTAGCCATCATATCACCCATTCTATACATACCTCTACAACTTGAGGCTTACCAAGCGTATTATATCAAATAATACATTTTGGTACTATCTACAAACTATTTTAACACCTCTGCTGGTGGTTCTTTACCAAACCATTTCTTATAAATTTCAGCATATTTGCCATTCGCTTTGATCTTAGCTAGGCCATCGTTAATTTTATTAAGGACCTCTGCATTACCCTTTTTCACAGCAATGCCAAGTGGTGCCGCATCATAGTCTTCTCCAGTGACTTTTGCGATACCTTTCCCCTTTCCATTAACATAATATTCATTTACTGGTGTATCGTTAATAACAACATCGACGCCTTTATTTTGTAGTTCTAAGAAAGCGTCAACGATAATATTGAACTGCCGTACATCCGCATTTGGAACCTTGCTAGCAATTTCAGCACCCGTAGAGCCGATAGATACGCCAATACGTTTACCTTCTAGATCCTTAAAGCTATTAATATTTGTATTATCGATATTAACAACGAGACCATTACCTGCAATATAGTATGGTTTACTAAAATCAACGGATTTTGCTCGCTCTTCAGAAATGGTCATATCTGAAATAGCAATGTCGATAGTATTACTTTGTAATGCTGGTAACAGTGCATCAAAGTTCAAGTTTTGAATGTCTGCTTCAATGCCTTCTTCTTTTGCAATAGCAGTGATAATGTCAATATCAAAACCGGCTAATTTACCACTATCTTTATCTTTAAAACCAAATGGTGCATAGGTCGCATCAGTACCGACGCGCCATGTCTTTTGACTCGTAACTGTATTGCCACAGCCAGCGATAAACAAGCTGCTAGCAACGGTGAAAGCTCCTAAAAGAGCTGCTATCTTTTTAAATTTCATAATTCCCCTTACTGACTCCATTCTACCTAGAAAAAAGAGTTCTTTTTAATTACTAATACATCTATACTTACACTTCGAGCATAAATTTTGAACATAATAAAAATAATACCTCTAGAGGTATTATAGTATTATGATAACATTCGATATAGTTGTGGTCAATTAATCCAACCATACAAATAGGTTTTAAATACACATAGCTTTTAGCTATATCAAAAAGTTCATTCTAGCTATATAAAAAGACCGCCTTCACCAAGCACAGATAAAACTTGGTAAAGGCGGTAATTATTACGCTTTTTTAGCTTTTATGTACATAGCAACTTTGTACAAGAATGCACAGAGTAACAAGTACATTACGATGCTGAGGTATGTTGCTTCTGGAGTTTCAACCCAAGCTTCTGCAAATACATCAATACCTACAATGCGAAGTACCGCACTGAATAAGGAGCCAATAGCACCGCCGGCTACGAGACCGGAAGCAATTGTACTACCTTGAGCAAAGCGAAGATCTGCCAACGCTTTGTCTTTTGTACTATTTTGTACGAAGTACGCAATCAAGCCACCGATAAGTAATGGTGTATTGATTTCCATTGGCAAGTAAGTACCCAAAGCAAATGCCAAAGGTGGAACTTTTATCATCCACAAGATAACTGCGAATAATGCACCAGCCATATATAGAGGCCATTGAGCACTACCACCAGTCATCAAAGGTTCAATAATAGCAGCCATAGCGTTCGCTTGTGGTGCATTTAATGCATGGTCCCCTACGAAGCCATATGCATCGTTTAAGAGGATCATAACACCTACGGAAAGGACTGCACAAAGAATAGTACCAACGATTTGCCATTGTTCCATTTTCTTAGGTGTAGCACCTGTCATATGCGCTACCTTAAGTTCGGACATGAAGTTACCAGCCATACCGATGGTTGTACCGATAAAGGATGCCATCATTAGAACTGCAATCATGCCTACTTTACCAGTCATACCTGCTGCTGTTAAGCATACAGCGGAGATGATAATCATGAAGATTGTCATACCGGATACTGGTTCTGTACCTGTATAAGCGATGGAGCTAATACCTACTACAGATAATAGGAAGGACATAATAAGAACGATTAAAAATGCTACCACTGTTTGAGCGAAGCTTTCAGCATACATAAAGTGGAAGTATGCAGCAAATAAAACGGTACATAACAAGATACCCGCACCAATCCAAGACGTAGGAATATCGCGTTGTGTACGAAGTAAATTAACTTCTGCAGATTTAGAGCTGAAGATATCAAGCACTGCATTTTTTACAACGCTTGCCACGACTTTAGACATATTGAGTAGACCGATAATACCTGCCATCGCAAGCATACCGATACCAATATGACGAACATAATCAAGGAACACTTTACGAATTGGAGCCTCTGCCAAAGGAACAGCTTGACCGCCAATTTGCATGATATGTTCAGGAGCTAAATAGTACACGATTGGAATACATACAAACCAAGAGAAGAAGGAGCCCGCTGCGATAATCGCTGCATAGCGAAGACCTGTAAAATAACCAAGACCAAGCAATGCTGCGTCAGTATCTACGGCTGCAGTCAATTTAGTTTGATCTGCAAGAGCACTTCCCCATTTAAAAGTACTAGTACGAATAACCTCTTCCCACCAACCTAAGCTGTTAAGAATGAAGTCATACACGAGAGCAATGAGACCAGAGCCAAGCATGAGCTTCGCTTTACTACCTTCATTACTCATCAATACTTCAGCAGCAGCACGACCGCTTGGGAATGGATACACATAGTGCATTTCCTCAACGAAGTAGCGACGGAACATAACGCATAATAAAACACCTAAAACGCCGCCAAGAATAATAGGAATTGCCATTTGCACAAAGGATACATCTGTAACATTCCAGATGTAAAGCGCTGGCAAGAAGAACATAGCGCCCGCTAATGTGTTCGTACTAGAGCTAGCAATAGCCTGAATGTGAACCGTTTCAGCAAAAGCATTTTTACGTTTCAAAATAACTGCTGTACCCATAGCCAGTACAGATACTGGTGCAAAGGCATCTACAGTTTGACCAATCTTCAAACATAGATAACCTACGGCCAGTGTAAAGATTGCCGCATAGAATAGACCCCAGAATACTACATACGAGTTAATCTCTACGTAATCCTTCTTAGGATCTAACACCGGTTCTACGGGCGGAATTGAACGAGTTTCGTCCGACATAGTAAAACCTCCTAACATAAAAAAGTACAAACGTATAACTATTCACCTTTATACTAACATGGTACTATGCTTGGTTCAATGGTTTTCTATACGTTATGCGAATAAAATATCGCTTCATCTATAAATAATTATTTTGCAATTTTAGCTCCCCTGTTCTACAATGAAAGTAAATTAAGAATCTCTATATGTAACAGTATTGAATACTGCCATGTATAACAGGTATGTTTACTTACGAGGAGGCTTTATTATGGAATCAATGGTTGAACGTTTTGTACGCTACACAAGTATAAACACACGGTCTAATGAGGAAAGCACTACTATTCCTAGTACGCAATCACAAGTAGATTTTGCAACAAACGTACTCGTTCCCGATTTAAAAGCAATCGGCTTAGACGAAGTTATTTATAATAGAGAAAATGGCTTTGTTATCGGCACACTCAACGCTAATACAGACGAAAAAGCCCCTGCTATCGGCTTTATCGCTCACATGGATACAGCTGATTACAATGCAGAAAACATCAAGCCTCGCATCGTAGAGAACTATGATGGTGGCGATATTTGCCTCAACGAAGAACATCAAATCTTTACCCGCCGCGAAGACTTCCCTAATCTAAAAAATTACATTGGTAAATCTTTAGTCGTAACAGATGGTCTTACTTTACTCGGCGGCGACGACAAAGCTGGTATCTGTGAAATTATGGAAGCCCTTGCCTACCTCGTTGCTCATCCAGAAATCAAGCACGGTAAAATCATGTGCGCCTTTGGTCCAGACGAAGAAATCGGCACTGGCGCCGATCACTTTGATGTAAAACAATTCCCTGTTGATTTTGCTTATACTATCGATGGTGAAAGCCTCGGCCAGCTTGAATACGAAACATTTAATGCCGCAGGTGGTACAGTTACGCTTAAAGGTGTATCTGTTCATACAGGTACAGCAAAAGGAATCATGATTAACTGTGCTAAACTTGCAATGCAATTTGATGCTTTACTCCCTGGTGCTGCTGTTCCTGAGCACACTTGTGGTCGTCAAGGTTTCTTCATGCTTATGAGCATGGAAACACAAGTAGATACTGGCAAAATGAACTACATCATTCGCGACCATGACAAAGAATTATTTGAAGCGAAAAAAGCCTTCTTCTTACAAGCAGGTCAAACATTAAACGAAATTTACGGTCGTGAAGTATGTGAAGTAACTGTTAAAGACCAATACTACAACATGTACGATGTGATCAAAGATAATATGGAATGCGTTAACGTAGCTAAAGCGGCGATGGAAAAAGCAGGTATCACGCCTCTTTGCGATCCTATTCGCGGCGGTACAGATGGATCTAAAATTTCCTTCATGGGCATTCCTACACCAAATATCTTTACAGGCGTAGAAAATCTACACGGTCGTCACGAATTTGCATGTATCGATGACATGAAAAAAGCGGTTGAAGTTATCGTTAACATCGTGAATATTGAAAAATAATACATTCAGATAATCAAACTAGCTTACATCAACACAATAAAACTAGTAATTACAATACCATCAAACTTTAAAATTCATTAACAGTCAAAAAGGGCTATACGAGTTATCGTATAGTCCTTTTAATTTAGTCATAATAATTATCGAATTACATGCTACGCAAGCTGTCCATTGCCTTTACGATTTCTAATTCGTTCTTCTTCAGCGCGAGCTTTCAAAGAAAGATCTTTTTCAGTACCTACATAACGACCGTAGAATAAGTAGTAAGCAACAAGTGCCAAAAGCGCTACAACAACAGTTACATGGAACATGCTTGTATAGCCCACAACCTCTTTAATAGCCCCTAAGATATAGGGACCAAAGCCTAGACCCATATCTAAGGCGATAAAGTACGTAGATGTGGCGACACCGATGCGGTGAACAGGTACAATTTTAACAGTTACTGCTTGTCCGTTAGACATAAATGTACCATAGCCTAGGCCCACAAATACAGCAGATAAAAGAACAAGCCATGTAGAATGAGCGATGGATAATAAGAAGATACCAAGTGCTAAGGATACGAAACAAGGATAGAGAACAAAATTTTCCCCTTTCATATCAAAGAGAATCCCCAGTAATGGTCTTGTTATAGTAATGACTACAGCATACACAACAAAGAAGAATGTCCCTGCCATAATAAGATCAAGATCTTTTGTGTAGGCCGCCATAAAGCCGATAACACCAGAGTAGGCAAAACCTACAAGCATGGATACAAGGCTAATCGAATTCATACGGGGCTCAATGTAATCGGAAATTCTAATTCCCTTATGCGCTTCCGAATCAATATCGAGCTTAGGTTCATCAAACTTCATAATAACGGAACCGATGCCACAAAGAATAATAAGACCAACACAGAAGGCAATGATAAAATCATAGCCAAGGTTATGAAGCATTAAAATCCCCAAGAACGGCCCTACAGCAGCGGCAAGAGATGTAGATAAGCCATAATAGTTAATCCCTTCCCCACGGCGCGACGTAGGAATTATAGCGGCTACGATAGTGCTAGTAGCAGTCGATGTAATACCATAGGCAAAGCCATTTAAGAACCGAACACTATCAAGGATTAACAAGCTAGGTGTGTAGAAATACATGGCTGTGGAAATCAAATATATCAATAAACCTAAATAAAGCATTTTACGACAGCCTAAGACACTAATAAATCGCCCTGCCAACAAACGAGCCACAACGGTACCGATAATATAAATACCAACCGCTAAACCAGCTTGGCTCGCCGTAGCATGGAGATTATCCTTTGCTACAACAGCAATAATAACGATCAATAAATAATAAATTAAAAATACTAAGAAATTAATCAAAGTGTCGAGGACAAAGGATTTTGTCCATAAGGCATCTTTAGCCTTATCCATAATATCAACTCCATTTTCCAAAATGATTGTCAACCAATTTGTGACAACGGTTAATTATAGACCTCTCATTTCAAAAAACAAGAATTAAAATGTTATACACCTCATAAATATTTTTTATAATAAATAGGTTTTAGTGATATATCCTCTGATTATGTCCATTTTAAAAACTCATATATATTTACGATAACAAAACACCTTTAACAGTTAGTAGCGAGTTCAAAAGACTCAACTTCAACCATTAAAGGTGTTAATTTTAGATCTATTTAGTTTTAATCTATTTAGTTTTAATCTATTTAGTTTTTAAGCCACAAGCCTTAAAGAAATTCTTATAGGCTTCAGCCTTTTTCGCCAAACTCAAAGGATACGCCCGCGATGTAGATGGTAATCGCGTTAATGTTAGTTCACGACCATTATACACATACGGTATCGTTTCGCCCGTTTTAGGTAGTTTTACCTTTTCCGGTAAAAGGCTTAATAACACTTCTGTAGCCTTACCACCAGTGGTCCCAATATGTTTACAATGCGGCACTTCTTCCAATACTTCAGCGAGCGGTACAGGTTCAACTACCTTCAAGAACGCATCCGATGCATTTCCCTTTTCTCGAATAGCTTTCAAAACAGTAGGACAAGAGGCAATGCCGGTTTCAGATAAGAATGCTTTGATTTTATCCGCATCAAAGGCCTTTTCCTCACCTTTTCTAAAGTAATCCTTATCATCAAAGAATACTAAACCATATACGCGCCACATATCGTTTTGAAAGTTAGGATAGTGAAATTCCATAGATCGTTTTTCAGAAGCTGGCGGGAATGTTCCCATCGTCATAACCGTTGCATTCTTAGGCAAGAATGGCGGAAATGGTCTCGTTTCAATTACGTCTGCCATTGAGCATCAACTCCTTTCACAATCTATTATGAACTCAACTTTCAACACAACAAATGAACTATGTCACAGGTTATAACAAATGAACAGGATACTGTTGGTAAATATAGTCACCCTATAAACAATTAAAACTCAAATGCCTACTATTATTGACCGATTGGTTGAGATACTAAGGTGTTGATATGGTCAAAGCCAACAGGCGTTGGAGATACGAGGTACAAGCATACTACTGCAGCCACAGCAAAGCCAATCGCTAGGTAAGAGAAGCTGCCATTACGAGGAAATTCATACAGACCAAAGAGGCGAATACCTACAGCAGCACCGATAGCTGTAATCAAAGATGGTATAGAGAAGATATTATAAAAACCAAATACCACCATAAGACCTGCATAACCACCCACTACAGTAATCATAGGCAACATGCGATCCATAGGATTTGGAATGGAACGGGTAAGCGCTGCTGGATAGTAAGAAGCCTCTACACCGAACATACCTAAGAATAGATTAAAGTCAGCCCAAATAGTTTCCCAAGGACCTTTAAAGGCATCTCTATGATTGCCTGCGTACCAAGCAAAACCAGTAATGATTAAAATCGCCAAACCTGCACAGATGAAATAGTATTCACTAGGAATTTTAGGGCCTGCATAGGCACCTACCGCTGTTACTACAGCACTCAAGATAGATGTTACTACGACACGGTGTAAACGAGGTCGTTTATTTTCAGGAATGCGTTTATATACAGTAGCTAGCAATTCTAATACAAAGCAAGCCATAAAGATGGCAATACCTGTAGCAGGTACGAAGAAGGCAGCCACCAAGCTTAAAATGAACGGAATGCACAAGCGCCATTTAGGGAATAGCACAAGATCTTTATAGTCTAAACGAACATCTTGTGTTTCCATAGTAAAGTTGTTGTACACCACAAAGAGCAACATAAAGGCGATTACATCTACAGCAGTAGCACCCCAAATCAATAGAGTTGGCACTATAACCATAGATAAAGCCACCCCAGAGACGCGAGATAGGCCAGCTGCCGCTAAGCCCAATAATAAAAACGGTATTAAAGCAGAGATAATTTCGAACATAATAATCCTCCCATCATTGTATAAATTTAAGTATATAGTATCTACTACACTACATCAAGGAGAGATATATTTTTTCATAGCTAATCGCTTTCGTACCGCGGTGGCAGAACAGCCCATTACCTGTGCAATCTTGGCCACCCCATACCCTTGAGCGCGGAGATTTTTAATCTTATTTTCGTCTAAATCTAAAGTATTGGTTCGTATTTCTATACCGTGCTCGCGCAAATACATTGCCACCGTAGAGCCACGAACGCCATAAGCTAGACCGATATCATCGGTACTCATATGGTGCTGCATATATAAATAAGCCATCTCCTCTACTCGTTGAAACTTACGAGCTTTGGGTGTCATATAAACACCCATATGTCGCAACACATGGTGCACCTTCCAACGGGATACGCCATACATTCGAGCAATAGCCTCTGTACTATTCCCACTTTTATAGGCCCTGCAAATGCGCACTACATCTACAGATACATTCTTACTCGATCGCTGACAAACCAAACCATATTCCCTCATTCTGCTTGCCATGGTCGTTATGGACACATCATATCGCTTCGCCAAGGAATGTAGGGACCATTTCCCCGTCTCATACAAGGCCTGTACGTGAACCATGTTAATTTCCTTTTTAATGGGCCGCCGCTCAATATCGTACGTTTTCATACGGCGCATAATAGTATCGACACTACACTGAAAATAGTCCGCTACATCGCGAACACTCCACTGCTTTTCAACATATAATTGCTCTAATAACTGTTTTGGTATAACGCGTACATTACGATACATAACATCACCTTTCCTTATGGACGAACTCCCTTCCCTATTATTGTGAAAGTTCCATCAAGAAAAGACAATACAAAAGAGGTTCCTAATAGTCACATAGGTGACCAATAGGAACCTCTTTCAATATGTAATTATATGCACCGCAAACGATAGGTGTAATTCTAGATGCTATCACAATATGTATGCATAAACTATCAATCTATCTATTTACTTACCAATTACCAGTAAGATCATTAGCTGATAGTTTGGTTAGCGATATCTTCGCTCAAGGGCTTTAGGCTTGCCTAAAATAATAGACCACTTCATCCCCTCTTTTAGAGCATGATTAGATTTATGCCGACGAGTCGAAGTCACGGCAGGAGCAGTTGGAGCTGTTGTAACACCTACACTCTCAACTAGAACACGCCCCTCTTTAGATGCTTTATCTCTCTTAAACTCGGCTAATCGTTCATTCAAGGAAGGACCTGTAGTAGCTTCACGACTTGATCGAGTCGTACTCGTCGAATAACTTAATGAGCTGCTAGTGCGTTTCTTTGGTAAAACCTCAGTATCTTGTTGAGTTGCTGTAGCCGGTGTAACTGCATCATTATTTGAGCGATTTTTGAATGTTCTCTCATCTACTTCAGGAATAGAATCGTAGCGTCCCTCTAGCTCCTCTTGCGTTAGTAAGGGAGCCTCTCGATGCTGATTCTCAATCGGTCTATTTTTAAAAATATCTCGATAGAAATCATCATCATACAACAAATCCTCAGGCGAAGGTTCTGCAGGCTTTTTCTCTATGGAGATACCGTATTCCCGCTCCATATCCTCCCAAGTCATTCCGGAACTTGAACTTTCATAGCTTTCATACTCATCAGATTCTTCGTTATTCTTGCCTCTTATAATTGAAAAAGCAACGTAAGCGATGATACCTAAAACAATGATAGGATTTTGCGAAAAGATGGATAGCACTGTAGACAAAATAGAGTCCATAGCTACTCCTATTCACTATCTGCTAAGTTTTCACGCATTTTAGTGTCTGCAATAATATTGTTCATATTGTAGTAATCCATAACGCCAAGATTACCATTTCTGAAAGCTTCTGCCAATGCTTTAGGAACTTCAGCTTGTGCTTCCACAACCTTAGCTTGCATGTCTTGTGTTTTAGCACGCATTTCTTGTTCTGTCGCAACCGCCATTGCACGGCGTTCTTCGGCACGAGCTTGAGCGATTTTCTTATCGGCTTCAGCTTGGTCAGTTTGCAATTGAGCACCGATGTTACGTCCTACGTCTACGTCAGCGATATCGATGGACAAGATTTCGAATGCAGTCCCCGCATCAAGACCTTTACCTAACACAGTACGAGAGATGTGATCTGGATTTTCTAGTACATCTGTATGCTCTTCAGAGGAACCTACAGTCGTTACGATACCTTCACCAACACGGGCGATAATAGTAGCTTCACCAGCACCACCAACGAGGCGGTCAATATTAGCACGTACAGTTACACGAGCACGAACCTTGAGTTCGATACCATTTTTTGCTACTGCAGAGATAATTGGTGTTTCAATCACTTTAGGATTAACGGACATTTGTACCGCTTCCAATACATCGCGACCTGCAAGGTCGATAGCTGCGGAACGTTCAAATGTCAAAGGAATAGATGCGCGTTCAGCGGCAATCAATGCATCTACGACGCGGTCAACGTCACCACCTGCAAGGTAATGCGCTTCTAGCTGATTTACGTTTACATCAAGGCCTGCTTTATTAGCTTTAATCAAAGGCATTACAATTTGGGATGGATTTACACGACGTAAGCGCATACCTACGAGTGTAAAGATACCAACATTAACGCCTGCTGCAAGAGCAGATACCCAAAGGCCTAATGGCACAACATACAAGAA
>ERZ1034913.1859-NODE-1859-length-11736-cov-17.920983_pt1 | contig 11736 bp, 13 predicted proteins | sample MGYA00520697_ERZ1034913 | MGnify/ENA primary metagenome ERZ1034913 (study PRJEB33766, sample SAMN09781786) | gut metagenome | biome: gut microbiome | host: Homo sapiens | place: Madagascar | study: EMG produced TPA metagenomics assembly of the PRJNA485056 data... | reverse complement strand
CGGCCTCTTTTTGTTTAATCCGTATCGTATTCCACGCCGCCCTGCGCGGCATCCCCGCCGGCGGGCGTCCCGGTATCCGAAGGCGCTTCCGGTCCCGCCGGGGCATCGGCGGGAACATCGCCTGCGATATAGAGCACGATGGTAGTTCCCACCTCCACCATGCTCCCGGCGTCCTCGCTGGCCGACACGACGCAACCCGCCGCCTCAGAGCCGTCGTTGACCACAGTAAAGCAGGTGGCATTCAGACCCTTGGTGGCCAGCTCCTGCACGGCGCTGTCCTGGGTCTGGCCGATGACGTCGGGCATCTCCATCATCTGGGGGCCTCGGCTGACCACGAGGCTGACGGTGTCCCCCTTCTGGATGACCTCGCCCGCCTCCGGCGACTGCCGGATGATGCGGCCCTTCTCCACCGTGTCGCTGTATTCCAGCGTGACGTAGAAGAGATACTCGTCGATATAGCTGCGGTTGTTGCGCACCTCAGCGTCATAGTCGCGGCCCACGAGATCCGGCGTCAGGGTGACGTTTTCGTTCACCGGCTCACTCGCCGCCTCGCTGACGGACTCCGGAGCGATCACTTCCGGCGGCTTCTCGCTCTGATGGCTCAGCAGGCCCCAGAGGGTCAGCAGGATGAGGACGCTGAGCAGAATAACGATGCCCGCCAGAAGATTTCGGACGCTCAGCAGCTCAGCCTTCGCGGGCGCTTTCGGCTCCTGCGGCGCGGGGGCGGGCGGGTCCAGCGCTTCCATGCTGCGGGACAATTCCTCCGCATACTCCCGCTCCGAGAGGGCGCGGAAAAGCTGCTGCACCGTCTGGATGCGCTCCACCGGCTTGAGCCGGAGTCCCAGATACAGCGTCTCGGAGACGTAAGCCGGCACCGACGGCGTCACCGTGCGGGCCTTGGGGTTGGAGTCGGAGACGAGGCGCTGTGCCGCCGGGACGGGGCTCAGCCCGCAGACCATCCGGTAGAACACCGCCGCGAGGCTGTATTCGTCGGTGTAGCGGCCCTCGAACTCGGCGGTGGAATACTGCTCCGGGGCGGAATAGCCCTCGTACAGCTGCTCGTGGAGGCCGCTGCCCGCCGTGCGCAGCCCCACTGTCGCGTAGCCGGTGAGCCGGGCGCGGCCATTGTCCATGATGCGGATGTTGGCCGGGCAGATGCCCCGGTGTACGAGGCCCACCTGATGCATGGCCTCCACCCCGTTGAACACCGGTTCCAGCATGGCACAAGCCTGCTGGGGCGTCACGGTGCCGTGCTCCTCCAGCCACTTCTGGAGCGGACAGCCGCCGGGGTTCTCCATGACGGCGTAGACCGTGTTGTTCTCTTCAAAGACGTCCAGCACGGCCTCCAGGCCGTTGGCCGGGGTGATGCGCTGGATGAAGCGGTAGAGGTCGGCAAAATCCATCCGGGTGGTCTTGAACAGCACCTCGCTGCCCGGCTTCGGGCGGAGGATGCAGTCCCTCCCCCGCTCTGCCGCCAGCGTCAGGGGCATATACTCCTTGATGGTCACCCGGAAAGGGCCATTGTTCTCCACGCCCCGGTAGAGGATGCCCTCGCCGTCCACGCTCTGGATGTCGCCCACGGTATACCGGCCTGCCAGCACAGTGCCTGCCGGAAGACTGCCCGACGGGTTGCGCCCTGCAAGTTCCCGGCCGCAGTGGGGACACTGCTCCTCCCCCGCTTCCAGCTCCTGCATACAGTATGGACAAATGCGTCGTTGCTCCATGTTGGCCCCTCCCCGTAATGTTTTGTACTGTTTATTATAGCATAGCCGACGGGAAAATGGTACCCTACCGCCATGAACTTCAGAAGCACGGGATCATCCAGTATCCGGTACACTTCAAAATACTTGCAGCGGGTCAGCAGCTCAGAGGCAATGCCCTGCCGGTATTTCAGCACCCGAAGGGGCTGCTTCGGCTCTGCGCTGCTCTTCAGGTTCGCCACATCCAGCGCCTTGTCGATGTGCAGCTCCCGCTTTTTGCCGTCCTTGCCCACACGGTCATAATCGTACAGGCGGTAGGTCAGGTTGGAGTTTTCCTGAATTTCGGCCACCAATGCACCGGCTCCGATGGCATGGATAAACACCAATCGTTACCTTTTTCTCTTTATCTTCATCAAACTCGTTCTCTACATCGTAGCCGTAGTAGCCAGCCAGCTTTAGAACGCGGTCGGCGATGAAGTCTTTACGAGTTCTGTTACTCTCGACAATAGCCTCGATCAGATTTTCCGGCACATCAGCATAGTTTGCCAGCAGTTGCTTGGTGTCCTTGGGCAGGCAATACCCGCCGCCCGATGTCAAGTCTTGGACAACTTTTTTCACAAATAAATTTGAAAAATCGCAAAAAATAAGCCCTACAAGGTTTTCAGTCGGTTCCGAACCGATCTGAGCCTTGTAGGGCTTAACTGTTTTCTCTATATGATTTTATCTTAGACTGCCTGCAGTGGAGTGTTTTCCATCACTTTCTTAAACTGCTCCACTGTCATTTTTGCCTTTTCAGCGGCACGTTCCATTTTTAAATCGCCGTCTCGAACAAGCTGCACCAGCATCCGCATCTCACCAATGCTAATGCCTTCTTCTCTGCCTTCGGCCTTTACGCCCTGACTAAGGTTGCACATAACAAGCACCTCTCTTTCCAGATCTTCGTTCATTGCAACGCCAAATTCTTCTTCAAGAATTTTCTTTTTCTCAGTAGCTGCTCTGGATGAAGAGAGCAGCACATCCATAAATTTCACAATACCTGTATAGTTTTCTGTACCCGACTCTCCCAGACAAATCGTTACAACGCTCATCAAATCATAGTTTTCTGATTTTTCAACAGCATTTCCAATCAACTGCTTTGGCCGAATGGAATAACGAATCAGAGTATTCTGAAACTCTTTAGTTGGATGTGTACAAACCCAGATAGAGTACACTTTTCGGATTTTCCCATACTCTGAGTTCGTGAATATCGGGCCGTGCTGTGCAGAGATCATTCTGCTGCAATAATAGATTGCACGCTTCGTCAAAGGGTACCCCGGATTAAAAGCGGTCTGCGCTTCTACATTGATAATAAGACGTATCACATCTTTCTGTTCAGCAGAACCTTCTGATGCTGGTGCGATTGCATCGAACCGAACATCATAATTGATGGTTCCCTCAGTCAGCGTAGAATCCTCATTATTGCTACCAGCAATTACGTCAGAAGTTTTCTTGGGTCTGTTTGTATCATCAACATGAACGCCAACTGTACCCACTTCTGGAGTTCCTTCGATATACTTCTCTGCAATTTCGTCTACGGAGCAGGCACTGTACTCATTCACGCAGTTCTTCATAATCTGCGCCAGAATCTGTTTGTTGGCCAGCAGCTTCTTGGCAGCCTTATCATAACTCAAATCGTATTCCGTCTGCGTTATCGCATGAGCAAGCTGATTTTCCATCGGCATTCACTTCCTTACAGCAGGGTCAACAGGAGCATATACTATCCCTATTGTGCTTTCATCTTACCATAAAACACCTTGCATATCAAGCAGGCAGATGTAAACTTTTCAGCATAGATTTGTCCATAACCTGTTCCGGCAACGGCAATCTTCAAATCCTCAAAATTTCTCATAACTAAATTCCTCTTTTCATTCACACTTTATGTACCCTGCGTAGTTTTCACTTTGAAAACACGCTTTTCACATACTCATAGCTGTTAATATCGCCAATATCATACCGTTTACCCGGCATCTTATAGGCGTGCATACACGGAAGAACTGGACGCATAAACCAAGTGTTCCACCGGGGTATGTCCTTCATCGTAAGAGTGACGGCAGGCTTCCAGAATGTTATAGAAGCCAATCAAGTTTGCTTCCACATATGCATCAGGGTTTGTAATAGAATAACGAACGCCAGCCTGAGCACCTAGGTTCACAACGATTTCCGGTTTATACTGCTCAAAGATAGCTTCAATCACAGACTTGTCTGCCAGATTGCCTTTTACAAAACTAAAATTTTCAAACTGCTCCAGTTCATTCAGCCGAGCTTCTTTCAAGCGAACATCATAATAATGATTCATATTATCCAGGCCAACGACCTTAACCCCCTCCACCGTGGAGAGCAGTCGCTTCGCAAGGTTAGAGCCAATAAAGCCCGCCGCACCTGTAATGAAAACACTCTTATTTTTCAAGTCGATTTTTGTCTTATTTTCCATCATTTTTCTTTATCCTCCTTGTCGAATCACCTTGCATACTTCATAGCACAACAACAAGCCTGTATACAGATTGCAGCAACAATCTATACGCAGGCTTGTCCTCGTACCTCCTTATTTTGTTTTCTGCTCTATCAGCTTTCGCTGTGGTGGGTTAAGTATAGAGCGCAACCAGAAGCCATTAACCCCTGAAAACACGCTAGCCGTAACGCACCATGACAAGCAGAAACAAGTTGAGGTGAAAAGGTCAAGCCGCGCAAACCCGCATGAAATCAGGCTTTTCTCTGGTTGTCCATATGCGGATGTCAAGTAAGGAACAAAAAAATTCACAAAAAAATAAGCCCTACAAGGGTTTCAGTCGGTTCCGAACCGATCTGAGCCTTGTAGGGCTTACTTGCGCTCTATACGTTCTTTTCTTGATTATGATTATGCTCCATGGGCATCCATTCTGTTACGCGGCGGATTAACTCTTCTAAATTTAACCGCCCGCTCAGGTGTGGTTTCAGGGCAATCCGCATCAAACGTGATTGGCATTTTCTTTGCCGCTTCCAGTTCTGCGAGTTCTTCTTTTGTAAATGCAAGTTCCTGTTTCAGTTCCATAGACATTTCACTCGTTTTTACCATAATAAAGCCCCCTTTCAAATTCGGTAGCCATTCGTGCCGAAATCAATCTTGTCACATCTGTTTTTGTACCGCTTTCTTCAATTCTTACTCGTTCAGTATATACAACAAATAGTATTTCATTCACCTTTCCGATGAACTGGTCTATATTGCCAATCAATGCACCCTCTGCTTTTTGAGAAATCCGTCCAGCAGAAGTATCGCCTATGGTGTTATATCGATCTTCGTCATAACTATGATCCTCATCATAAAACTCGATTCGGTCATAGTCAAAGAAGATACGCGCTGCACTCTTAAATGAAATTCCGTGTTTTTTAATATTTATCTGATTTTTATTATCATCGTATTCAAAGGCCATTCCTCCCAGTGAGAAACTAACCATCCTGTTATCTTCCATCGGCCTCACCGCCTCTCTTCGAGCTTCATAATCTCCCTATTATGCTTTCATCTTACCATAAAATGCCTTGCATATCAAGCTGGCAGATGTAAACTTTTCAACATAGATTTGTCCATATTGCTCTTTCTTGGCATCATGCCGTCCTTTAAATCGATGACTTTTTTCTACTGGCAATCCCTTTGCCTCTCATTGTCTTCACTTCTTCTTCAAGGTAATAGTCACCATGATAGAATTTAGAAACATCCATATCAAGAGCTTCAATTACACGACACGACACGCCAAGCCAAAAGAACAGGTCAAAATACTTCTTTCCCCAGATTCCAACCTTTGATATTGACGCAAAGTTATTTTTGCGCGATCAGTAATCTCTTGTTGCGTCAGCCTTAACATTTGTCGTTTTTTCAATAAGACGGCTGCCGCTGTTGGAATTATCGTTTGAAAGCCATCTAAAATTCCGGCACGCATAATATCGGCTCCCTTCATCACGTCCATTTGGACGTATTATACGTCCAAGTGGACGTGATGTCAAGTTGTACACTTTTGAGGCGAGAGGGCACTTTGTTCATCTTTTTCAAGCGAAATGATAACTGCATTTTTCTCGGCATCATACCGTCCTTTAAACTGATGGTCTTTTCCTGCCGCCAGACCATTTGCTTCCAGCAACACCTGAATGAACTGTATTCCGTTAATCATCATTCGGCACTGTCCATTCCCATTTCTGTTTTTACCATTCGTGCCACTCGTTTGCTTACACCCTCATTGTCCAGACGGCAATAAATTTCATTCGCGCTCATATCACCTTTTTCAAGAAAATGCTTAATCCAATAGACCGCTTTTTGCTGTTCCGATTCAAATTCGGGTTTTCTATCTGGTTTCTGATTTTCAAAAGATTGCGGTCTGCATTCCAGCCACTGAAAGCCCTTGTCGGCGGAAATGGAAAAACGGATGTCTTCTGCCGTAGGCGCGAGACTGTTTTTGATTTGATGTACGATTCTTATATCAGGATAGAAAGGTTGCAAACATGAAATTTGGAGAGAAAGTTCGCGATCAATGTTGGCTGTGATGGATGCGATTTCCGCTGTGAGCGCTTCCTTTGCGGACTGCTTTTCTGCAATCTGCGTTGCGAAATCAGCAGTCACCATTTTGGGCTTATTCTTGCTACCTTTTGTTCTGGGCATAATAAATAACCTCCAGAAAATTATAGTAATTTTAGTATAGCACTCTGATAAGGCTGTTTCAATATTACGCTTAATAAATGCTTATTTTCTGGTAGGCTATTTTCAATTTACAGACTATATCCTCTATCACGAATCACATCGACAACTTCGGAAACATACTTCTGGCAGGTATCATGGTCGGGGGCTTCTGCCATAACGCGCACGACCGGCTCCGTGCCGGATTCACGAACCAGAATACGGCCAGTATCTCCCAGTGCTTCAGCCACATTCTTTACTGCTGCCTGCACAGCCTCATCGTTCTGTGCCGCCTTTTTATCCGTTACGCGAACATCTGCTCCAGCGCATATTCCGTGCCGCGCTCCATGCCGAAATCATCAATGACAAGCAACAGATAGCCACAGAGCTTGTCCACGACTTCATTCCGCCCGGAAAAGGCGTTATTCAGTTCATTCATGATTCGGGCAAAATTCGTCATGCAGACTGCTACTTCCTGCTCCATCAGGGCATTGGCAATGCAGCCCACCATGAAACTCTTGCCTGTACCAACACCGCCCCAGAGCAGCAAACCCACATTCTTTTCCCGCATTTCCGGCCAATGATCTACATATCGCTGCGCCAGCTGCATCTGCGGATTTTGCCCGTGATTGTTTGCAAATGTCCAGTGCTGCATCGCCCAGTTGGTAAAGCCCTGCAGCTTCAGCCGCTGCACTTTCTCGTAATGCAGCCTTGCACGTTCTTCTTTCTCTTGCTTTTCCCTTGTAGCCTGCCTGCACCGGCATTCAGCCGGATGGCGGTCACGCCCAAACAGTTTTTTGCCATTCAGAAAGAACGCTTCCTTGGGAGTTTTGCAGCTGCCGCAGTACAGCAGCCCATCTCCCGCAATGTAGTCCTGCGGTTCTGCAGAAATCGTCATAAGCCTGTCCATCGCTGTCTGGATCGTTTCCGTCATAAACTTTCCTCCTTGTTGTAGGTATAGTCCGGGATGCCTGTTCCCGGTTTCTGTTGCTTTCTCTTTCGTGCTGACCAACTGCGTAGGGTCGCCGCATGATCTGCATACTTCTTGCCTGTAGACTACATATAGGCCGAGAGGTCTTCGATCAGAGTATCCAACTCTGTAATTTCCATTTTCAATTCTGAATAATCTTCCAGAAAGACATTCTGATAACGCCCATATGCTTCTTTGGTTCTATTTAGGTGGTTCAATTTTATGTTATTCTTATTTATTTGGTTAGGTGTGCAGTTTTGCGCAATCGTATTGCTCACTTTTGAGCAATCAGGCTGCTCATTTTTGACCATCCCGATTGGGCATTTCTGCGCAGTCTGAGGGATACCGAGAAATATCTGGTTCGGCTTGGAAAAGCCATTGGTCTGCCGTTCGATCAGCCGTGCAGCTTCCAGTTCCCGCAGGGCACGGGTGACACTGGAAATACTGCTCTGAAGATCTTCCGCCAGCCCTGCCAACGGATAGAGCACATATGCCCGGCCCTGCACATCCACCCAACCGTTCTTCTGCGAAAGGGTCATGCGGTCCAGCAGCAGAACATAGGTCAGCCGTGCTGTATGGGACAGGCTCATCTGCAGTAGGAATTTCGGATAAGGGAAATACGCAGGCAGTGGGGTTTGTGCTTTGATGTACTCTTTACTCAAACTTCCTCCTAGTCGTTTTCAAAAGTCCCTGCCGAATGGGAAAGCCCTGCACGGGCTTACGCATCCGGCAGGGTTCCGGGGTGCGGGGTGGAAGACCCTGCTGATTACAGGCTCATATCATAGCTGCGCTTCTTGGCTCGCGGTTGCCGTTCGCGCTGTTCCTGTCGAGCCTGCTCCTGCCTTGCCTTTTCGCGGACTTTGGCCTCCCATTCGCGTTTCCATGCAAGGTCGGATTTCATCTCATTGGTTTTTCGGAAGATGCCGTACACATTATCCGATGCAATTTCCAGACGCCGAGATTCTTCTCTTAGGGGAGCGTATGCCTTTTTCCTCTCCGCGATTTCTTTGGTCAGTTCTTCTTTCCGTTTTTTCAAAGATTTCAGCGATGGCAGCTTTCCATCATTTTCTTCTCGGAAATATTTCACGGATTCTGCATAGGCATCCAATTCCTTGGAATGCTCTGCACGGAATTTTTTCTTAAAAATCGCCTTCGTAAATTGCTGCTGGACATCTTTTGTAGAAAGATACTGCCCCGCATAATGAATCTGTTCATTGGTTTTGTACAGTTCATCCTCTGCCTGTGACAGCCGTTCATACGCAGCCTGCGCATTGGCCTGTGCTGTCTTACACAGATCGTTCAGTTCTGTCAGGTCGTTGATGTTGTTTTCCTGCACCCATACCAGCGTTTCAGCCATTTTCTGCAAATTGCTGATTTTGACCTTTAGCGCATAGGCCAGATTTTCCTGCGCCTTGATATTCTCCTGCAGGTCCACAACGAGCCGCAGCCTGGTTCTTGTTGTAAAGATCCGTATGGGTTCTTCCTTGTACCGCAGATTCTTCTCGGCGTTCTGAACAAAGAATCCTTCCAGACATTCTCTTTTGCAGCTTTCTCCCAGAGAACGCTCCGATATGAACTTATTCCGTTCCGGCGGCAGATAGCTATAACGCCCACGTTGGGTTTTGACGAAAATGTTGTATTCATCCTGCAGGATGTCTTGAAAATCTTCATACGAGATTGCTTTCTCACGAGCAGCGGCAACGGCATCCCGGATAAGCTGCTTCTGTGTTTGAAACTTTGTCGGATTGGGCGTAAATCCTTCCGTTTCGATTTTCTGTTTTTTCTCATCCAGCCGCCGTTGTGCCCAATACTCCGCTTCGGTCACACCCGTTCTGGATGGTGACAGTAAATCGACCTGATGCAGAAATTCGCGGCGGCACAAATCCATGAGGGATTTCTGCAGGTGTTTCAGGTACTCGTTCGTCACATGGTGCTTGTACCCTGCCTTGCAGTCAATGGACCGTTCCATAAAGGGTTGCTGAGGCACATCCAGTTTTCGCAAACTGTTAATTACGATATGTACATGAATATTGCCGCTGCCATTATGACCGTCCATGTGCGTACAGACCAAAGCCTGATGCCCCGGAAAATTTACTTTTGCGTATTCCAGTCCAAGCTCCTGCGCCCGTTTACCCGTCAAACAATTTTCTGTGCTGTCCCGTGGATCAAAGCTGATGATGTAATGGTGGCTTTTGATTTCATTCTTGTTTTTGTTCTTCTGATATTCGCGGTTCAGTTGCTGGCAGGCGGCATCAAAGGAATAGGGCTCACAGTTCAGACCGTCCAGATAAAACTCATCTCGCATGATACGATTTCCGTTCTGGTCAAGGATCGGAGTTTTCCGAAGCTCGTCATGCTTGAAAATCAGGTACTCCAGCGCAGCACCATAGTTGGAGTTCTTACTTGCGATATGCTTTAAGATTGCCATAGTTCTTCCCTGCCATTTCTGCGACCTGCTCCCGCATTTCAAAAATACAGGAAATCGCATGGTTGATGTTTTCGAGCATAGCGCGCGACTGGATACCGCCGCTGTTGAAGAAAGCCGCGATCTGGTTCAGGTTGTTTCCGATGGCGGCAAACTCCCGTGTGATTGCTTCGATCTCGTCCGGGTGGACGTAGAACACATACGAGGTATTCACACGGCCTTTCATCAGCATCTGCGCTGCAAATTGAGAGAGGGTCATCCCGGCATCTTCTGCCTGCCGGTGTAAAAGTTCATGTACTGTTTCTGTAACTCGTGCGGAGATTACTTTTGTCTTGACGATAGATTTCACTTTTCTCTTTGTTCGTGGCATGGGGTCTCCTTTCCAAAATCAAGAATTTGATTTTCCCGGCAGTGCATCTGCACTCCGGCTGTGACCTGCTGCGACAGGCCACCAACAGGCAAAATCATGTGATTTTGCACGATGTGAGGGTATGGGGAGCACAATCCCCATCAAGATGCCGCCGTAGAAAAATCGCCCGTAGGAGCGGTTTCGTATACAAAGGCGAATCTTGCTCTTAACTACCGTCCACTCTGTCCCAGCCCGTTCCTGCCCGATTCTCTCCGACGTTTTTTCTGGTAAGACGCGCAGAATGCACATTCAGTACCAGAGGTATCCTGCTGGGGTGACTCATGTGATTTTCAAGGTGCGATGTGGCTTTGTAAGGAATCAGGGATTTTTTGAAGCGAATCCAACAGTGAATAGGTCTGTTTGGAAAAATAGTCCTTACACCCTATACAAACTTTAAGGGGTGTTTTTAAACCGGGTCTTTTGAAAGTTCAAAGAAAATTCATTTTTCCAACGTTCCCCTCTACCTATAACAATCTAAAATGGATTTATGGCAACCAGTTTTTTTAATTTTGTTGAACTACCTAATTTTAGAACATAGATTTTGTTTATTTTCCACTCATAAAACTAGTGCATAAATCGGAGTGAGAGCTCCATCTGCACGGACTTTCAGCTCCACTTTCACGGATTAAAGCCCCACCAAGAATAACAGCGCGCCGGACTGGGAGGACCGGCACGCTGTCAGGTTAATTTGTTCCGTATTCGAAAACTGGGATATTATTGCATTCTGCTGAACTAGTTATGCATCCGTCTTATCGTTCTTCAGAGAAGCTGCTCGAAGCCCCTTGCGTTCGCGCATCGAGACACGGCCTTCCACCAGAATTTCATACGAATTATGGATAATTCGGTCCATGATTGCTTCAGAAATCGGGCTCTGAGACTCTGGGTCCGGATCAATCCGGGTATACCAGCCTTCGGGCTGGTACTGTGTACAAAAGATCGTAGAACGGCTGCTGCGGGCCTCCTCAATTTCAAGCAGATCATAAGACTCCTGCGAGGTAAGAGGCCGGATCAGCCATTCGTCAAGAATAAGCAGCTCCACTTTCTTGTACGCCTTCATCAGCTTTTTCAGACTGCCGTTGCTGCGGGCGATATTCAACTCATCCAGCAGTTCTGGCATACGGATATAGCGAACCGTTTTCATCCGCCTGCACGCAGCATTACCTAGCGCGCAAGCGATGTAAGTCTTGCCATTACCGGAGGCGCCTTCCAGTACAACGTGGTGGCCTTCATCAATGTAGTTGCAGGCAGCAAGCCGCAGAAGCTGTGCCTTGTCCAGTTTGCGATCCTCATGGTACTCGATTTCTTCCATGACGGCAGAAGGAATGCCAAACTCGGCATTCCGCATTAACCGGGTCACTTTGTTATTCTGGCGGCGGTTCCATTCCGCGGTCACAAGCATGCTCAGCCGCTCTTCAAAGCCAAGCAAATTGAATGAAGCGTCCTGAATCTGGTTTGCAAATTCAGCTGCCATGGCGGTCATTTTCATCTCGGTAAGCATGTCTATCGTCTGCTGGTTCATTCCTGCTCACCGCCCTTCTTGAAGTAAGAAGCGCC
>ERZ1034913.1852-NODE-1852-length-11762-cov-36.004442_pt1 | contig 11762 bp, 7 predicted proteins | sample MGYA00520697_ERZ1034913 | MGnify/ENA primary metagenome ERZ1034913 (study PRJEB33766, sample SAMN09781786) | gut metagenome | biome: gut microbiome | host: Homo sapiens | place: Madagascar | study: EMG produced TPA metagenomics assembly of the PRJNA485056 data... | reverse complement strand
AAGGTTGTTGAAACCAATTTCGCTCTCTCAATCCTTCATCACGGTAATGATTTAAGCGATAAGCGACTTGCTGCTTTTTCTCATTTTTTTCCCAGCGTTCCCCTTCTTTATGGCAAGTTGTAATAGGATGCTCTTGGGAAAAAACTAATGTGCCATTAGGCTTAAGCTTGTTGGCAATCATAACCAATAAAGTGGGGAAATTCTCAATATAATGAAAAGCAAAAGAGCTGGTAATGACATCAAAATCACTTTCTGGCAATTCCGTTAATTTTTCCATCGGTAACTGATATAACGAAAAACGTCCAGAAAATTGACCGCACTTTTGTAGATCTTTTTCGGCTTGCTCGAGCATTTTAACTGAAAGATCTGTTCCTACTACTCTCTCCGCATTGCGTTCTAAATAGAGTTGTAAATGTCCGCCAGTTCCACAACCTAGATCGAGTAATTTTTTCCCTTGTAAATCGGGTAAGAGGGAAAGCATCGTCGGCTTTTCTACGATTTCATTGAGACTGATTGGGTTAGATCGAAGTTTTTGATAAAGCGCAAAGAAGTTTTCTTTATCGTAAACACTCGTTTTGTTACTCATCTCGTTTCCTATGTAAAATTAAAAAGGGCGTATTTGATACGCCCCTACTATATTAACGTGAAAACTTATCCTGCGAAACTTGCAAACCATCCTAAGTTTGCGCCTACTTGTGCCACAATATTTAACACACCGAATAAGATCACAAAGCCAATCATAAAATTACCGCCATACACTTTATAAGTCGCATTTGGGAATTTTTGACGACTGGCTTTAGCAAGCAGTGCCGGCACGATTGCTGCCCAAATGGTTGCGGCTAATCCGGCATAACCAATGGCAATCACGAATCCATAAGGGAATTGTAAACTTAATAATAGAGGCGGTAAGAATGTCACTAATGTGGTTTTGGTTCTGCCTAATAAGCTATCATCAAATTTGAATAAATCAGCAATATAATCAAATAAACCTAACGTTACCCCTAAGAATGAAGTCGCAATAGCCATATAAGCAAAGAAATTCAATACAACTGCAATATATTCCACTTCAATATATTTGTGTAACGCTTCTAATAATGCTGATACATCACCACCTTTTGCAATCACCGGAGCAAACTCGGTACGCGGTAAATTACCTTGCACCGCAAGCTGCCATAAAATGTAAATCACTAAGGCTAAACCTGTACCAATAAAGATCGATTTCATCACGCGACGACCATCACGATCGTAATATTTGACGAGGCTCGGTACATTTCCGTGGAAACCAAAAGACACTAAACAAACTGGAAGTGCGGTCAATAAATAAGGCAAATAGCTTTGTTCACCTTCCGCAATGGTATTGAATAACACCTCTGTTTTTACAGAGCTCAATAAGCCTGCGGTAGAAAGGAAGAAAGCCACTACCATTCCAACGATCAAAATGGTTGTGAAACGATCCACGGCTTTAGTAGAAAGCCATACGAAAGCTGCAAGAATAAAACAGAAAATTAAAGAGCCCGAAGTACGTCCAATATCGATCGCACTTTCAGCGGAACCAAAGGCTTGATTGAGCAAGTTTTGTGTAATACCGCCGCCAGAGGTGATATAAGCATAAGTTAAAATATACAAGACGAAAGCAACGGAAAGACCATTGATAATATTCCAATCTTTTCCTAACAAATCTTTCACGATAGTGTCAAAGCTTGAGCCAGTTGGGTAATGTAAGTTAGCTTCTAAGATCATCAAACCTGATGTGGTCATACAGAACCAAGTATAAACCAATGTAAGAATAGAGCCTATAAACCATACACCCGCCGTCGAAGTTGGGTTCGCGAGCATACCTGCACCAATCGCGGTACCCGCAATAATCATGGCACCGCCTAATAAAGAAGGAGATTTTTTTATTGTCATCATAAAGTCCTAAAATAAAAATTTGCACTATTATAGTAGTACAAACTTAAAAAACAATCTTTTTGTATCGACAAAATGCAATAAATTCATATAATCAGCCATCTCAACAAAAGGATAATTTATGAAAAAACAACTCAAAAGTTTTACTTTTGCTGTATTAGCAGGGGCGGTTATCACGTCTTGTGCGGATTCTGCCTCAATCAATCAAGAAGCAGCAAGCAGCTACACACAAGAAATGGGGAAAATTCGCTCACAAGGTGCGATTGATACCACATCAAATACCGCAAGACGTATTCATCATGTCTTTAACAAAATGGTGCCTTATGCAAACCAAGCGAATGAAACGGGCTTAGAGTTTAACTGGCAAATTAATGTCATTAAATCCAAAGAGCTCAATGCTTGGGCTATGCCGGGTGGAAAAATGGCTTTCTACACGGGTTTAGTGGACACTTTACAACTAAACGATAATGAAATCGCCGTTGTCATGGGGCATGAAATGGCACACGCCTTAAAAGAACACGGTAAAGCTAAAGCTAACTTCGGTACGATAAGTGCTATTGCAGGCGCAGTTGGTGGAACAGCATTATCTGCCGTAGTAGGAGCTGATATGACAGATTTAGTCACACTGACGAAAGACTTTGCTTTAGATAAACCTTACTCTCGTAGTGCAGAAACTGAAGCAGATGAAGTGGGTCTCATGTTAATGGCTCGCTCAGGTTATAATCCACAAGTTGCGCCTGGCTTATGGCAAAAAATGGCTAAAGTCTCAGGTGGTTCTAAGGGTGCACTAGATGTATTAGCTTCTACTCACCCTAGTGATGAATCCCGTCAAGAAAACTTACAACGCTTATTACCAGAAGCGATGGAGCTTTATAAAGCGGCAAAAAATAAAAATGGCTAAATAAAACAGTCAAAAAATTGACCGCACTTTACAAATAAAAAGCGAACATGATGTTCGCTTTTTAATGCTTAAAAGAAAACCGCACTTGAAAAATCAACGTGCGGTTTATTTTATGCCATGTTTAATTAATGTTGTTCGTTAATGTGACCTTCAATTGGTTTTACATTTTCATCAAACACTGGTAACGGTTTGTGTTCGCTTGCAATGTAAGAATAAATCACTGGCAACACGAACAAGGTAAACAATGTACCGATTGCCAAACCTGCCACGATAACGATACCAATACTGAAACGAGATACCGCACCCGCACCTGTTGCATAAAGCAACGGTACAAGACCTGCAATCATCGCAGCGGTTGTCATCAGAATTGGACGTAAACGTACTTTAGCCGCTTCGGTAATCGCTTCAACACGCGTTTTACCATGATTTAACTGCTCTTCTTTCGCTACTTCACACATTAAAATACCGTGTTTTGTGATAAGACCAACTAGGGTAATCAAACCAACCTGTGAGTAGATATTTAGCGTTGTCCCTGCAATACCAATAAATCCGAAAGCATTTAAGGCTAACAATGCGCCACTCACGGCTAACGGTACAGAAATCAGAATCACGATTGGATCGCGAATTGATTCAAACTGAATTGCCAACACTAAGAAAATAATTACTACCGCAAGTAAGAACGTTACAGCAAGTGCATTACCTTCTTGTACTAACTGACGCGCTTCACCTTTAAAGTCATAGTTATAACCCTGTGGTAACGTATTTTTCGCATTGTCTTGCAACCATTGGATTGCATCACCAATTGAAGTACCAGGCATTGGCACTGCACTGATTACCGCTGAGTTCAATTGGCTAAAACGTGGTAATGAGCTTGGTTGCGGTTCTAATGTAGCTGTCACTAAACTGCTTAATGGCACAGAAGTACCATCTGCTGCCGTAACATAATACTTATTAAAACTTTCCGGTGATAAACGATTCTCACGTTTTACTTGGGAAATAATTTTATAAGCACGGCCGTCAATATCTACACGTTCAATGGTTGCAGCAGATAAGAAACTACCTAAAGTACGGCTGATTTGTTGCATCGTAATACCGTAAGTCCCCGCTTTTTCACGGTCAATCTTAATACGCATTTGAGCGGTATCAAATTTAAGATCGAGATTGGTATAAACGAACTTACTGGATTTTTGCATATCTTCTAAGAATTTACCCGCCACATTTGCTAAATCACCATAGTCTTGTGATGTGCTGATCACAAAACCAATTGGAGGACCTTGCTCCCCTGTATCAATTTCTGGGAACGCAAAGCCTTGTACAGACACTTCAGGAATGGATTTCGCTTTTTCATTCAACTCATTCATGATAGCTGTTTGGCTTTTTGAACGTTCTTTCCAATCTTTTAAAGTCACAACGTTTAAAGATTGGTTAGAGCTTGGTGCCCCTGAAATCGTCATCGCAAACTGTACTTCTGGCGTATTGGTTAAAATCTCTTGATAAGGTGCCATCGCATTTTGCACGTAATCTATGTTTACGTTAGAAGGTGCAGAACCGACCGCTATAAATGCGCCCTTATCTTCTGTAGGTGTTAATTCACTTGAAAGTGATTTAAACAACACTGGTAAGGTTGCAAAAATGATTGCCGCAAACATCAACATACATTTACGGTTTACCATCACCAAATCAAGTACATACGCATAAGCTGCATTCACTTTACTAAGGGTATGCTCTACTCGTTGTTCCAATTTACTTGGAGCCTCGTTGGATTTCAGCAATTTACTGGTCATCATTGGTGAAAGCGTTAATGCTACGATACCGGAAATAAATACCGCGCCAGCAAGGGTTAAAGCAAACTCTTTAAACAACGTACCCGTAATACCGCCCATTAACGCCATTGGAGAATATACTGCAATCAAGGCAATGGTCATGGAAATAACCGGAACGGCAATTTCACGCGTACCTATAATCGCCGCACGGAATGGCGTTTCACCTAACTTAATGTGGCGGTCCACGTTTTCCAATACCACAATCGCATCATCCACCACTAAACCAATGGCCAAAATCAATGCCAACAACGTCATCAGGTTAATAGAGAAATCAAATGATTGAAGCAACATGATTACCCCAATTAATGAAATCGGAATGGTGATAACCGGGATTAAAATCGCGCGGAATGAACCAATAAACATGGTAATCACCACCAACACGATTATCGTTGCCTCAACAATAGTTTTGATTACTTCATTAATTGAGTTATTAATCGCAATTGTACGGTCATATAAGATGTCAGATTCAATAGCATCCGGTAGATTATTTTTAATACTGTCATATAGCGGACGTACTTTCGCCGCTACGGTTAATGGGTTTGCTGACGAGGTTGGGTTAATCGCTAATACAACAGAATCTGCGCCATTGGCTACTGCACGTGAGCTATCACTTGATTTATTTAACTCAATATCAGCGATATCGCGTAAACGCACCAATTTATCACCGTTTGATGTCACAATTAAGTTGCCTAATTCTTCAACTGATTTTGTCGTGGTTTCTACTTTGTTTTTATAGGTTACAAAATAGCCATTATCATTACCAGCCGCTGTTTGAACGTTATTCGCTGATAATGCAGACATCACTTGTGTGGCAGAAAGATTTTGAGCCGCCATTTTTTCTGGGTCTAACCAAACACGAAGTGCGTACTCTGATGCACCAAAGATCTGTACGCTCGCCACCCCTTCTACGGTGAAGAACTGTGGTTTTACTACGCGTTGAATATAGTCAGTCACTTGGCTTGCATCAAGTTTATTAGAACGGAAACTAATATACATAATTCCCGAACCACCTGTAGAGGAAGAAACTGTTGGATCTTCAATACCACTTGGCAATTCAGAACGAACCGAGTTAACTTTGGCTAAAACATCAGCCAATGCTGCATTCGGATCCGTATTTAATTTCATTTTTACGGTGACAGTTGACGCGCTCGGACTAGAGCTTGAAGACATATAATCTACATTATCAGCCTGCGCTACCGCCTCTTCAATTTTGGAAGTAACAAACGCTTGAATTAAGTTTGCATCCGCCCCTGGATATGCGGTGGTCACCGTAATCACCGTCGTGGTCATTTTCGGATATTCGCGCACAGCCAATTTCGAGATCGCTTGTAAACCTAGAATAATGATTAACAAGCTAATCGAAATCGCCAAAACAGGACGGCGAATAAATATATCGGTAAATCTCATTCGCTTTTCCTAATTAAAGATTCGTTTTATTCGCAGGTTGTTCTGTACCCACGCCCGCTTTATCTGCAACAGAAACTAATGCACCATTACTTAAGTTTTGCTGACCACCGGTCACAATTTTATCGCCAACTTTGACTTCATCACCTTTTAATTGGGCATAAATGCCTTGACGATCTTTAGTAAACACGGTAATTGATTTTGCACGGTACATATTCGCCGCTTTCTCTGCGCCGCCTAATTTCTCAATATCTTCATCAGAAAGTGCGGTCAAAATATAAAGCGATTCGCCATACATGTTGTAACTCACCGCCACTTGTGGCACCACAATTTGATTATGTTCTGTTGGCAAAGCCACATGTAAGCGAGTAAACATACCGGACAATAATTTTGCCCCATCTTCTGGTTCAAATGTTGCTTGAACATCCACTAAACCGGTTGAAGAATTAATTGCCGGCTCAATGGCAGTAACTTTTGCTGCAAAGGTTTCACCTTTACGCGCATCTGCCGTAGCCGTTACTTTTTGACCAATATGCAATTTATCTAATAGGTTTTGCGCAATCGCAAAATCCACTTTCATTGAAGAACGATCTTCAACACGCACAATTTCAGTACCGTTTGAAACGTATTGACCAACATTCACTTTCACGATACCTGCTTTACCATCAAATGGCGCGACGATTTGGCGACGCTCAATGGTTGCTTTTAATGACTCAATATTTGCCGCTTGTGCTTCATAAGCTGATTTTGCGTTATCTAATTCTTGACGAGAAACCGCACCGCTGCCTGCAAGGTTTGCATAACGTTGATAAGTTTGACGTAATGACACCACTTGGGCTTGAGCCGCTTGTAAGCTTGCACGCTCAACGGAACTATCTAACTCAACTAACAAATCACCCTTTTTCACGCTTTGGCCATTTTGCACGAGCACTTTAGACACGGTTCCTGCACTTTGAGCGCTTAACATCGCCCCTTGATTCGGACGAACAAGACCTGTCGTTTCAATGATTGGTGTCCATTCTGAAGCCTTAACTGTCATTGCAGTCACAGGAGAGGCTGTTTCTGGTTTATTTGCTAAGAAATCAGCAATGCCTTTTGCTTTCATTTGATTAAGAAAAATCATTGCTGCAAAAATTAACACAAATACGCCTAACGCTAATTTCAAAAAGAAAACGTGTGAACGCTTTGGTCTATTAGTTTGAGTTATACTCATTTGGAAAACTCCATTAAGACAATAAAATTACTACTTCTGAATTGCACGCCAAGAGCGTTCAATGACAGATTCTAACATCGCATCGGTTACTGCTGTACCGAGAAACTTGATATCTGAGGCTAAAACGATTGCCGTTTTAAGACTCAGCAAAAATAACATGTGAGGATCTAAATCAGCTAACACATTTGCGGCTTGTCCCTTGAGACAAAAGTGTTCCCAACACGAATGCTCCATTTCTTTGCAGGTTTCAATAAACTCTGGTAAAGATCGATATTGATTCATGTTTAACAGAATCGTTGGATTTTCTTGAAGAAAATGCCAAATATTCCACCACATTTTTCTGTATTGCTCGAAAAAAGATTGGCTTTCATCAAAACCTTCTTCAATCGCCACAGCAAACTTATTGAACACTCGACGAGCAAATTGTGCTAATAACTCGTCTTTACTCTTAAAATAAAGATAAATCGTACCCGCTGCGATGCCAGCTTCCTTGGCTAACTTATGCATAGAAAGATAATGTAATCCTTCTTTTGCCATAAGACGATCTGTTGCATCAAAGATCTGCTCGCTGACATCAAGCTTCGTTTTAGAGGCTTTTACTTGTCGCATAATAAAAAATTAAATTCTTAGGGTTATATATGAGAAAGATCATTTAAGATGAATATCAAAAATGAATGAACGTTCATTTTATTGATTTTTCGTTTTTTGGCAAGGGGTAAATATAAAAAAGTGCGGTTCTTTTTAACCGCACTTTTAAAGTCTTAATTACATTCCAATCACAACGCAACTTGCCACAGATTTTGCTTTATCTTGTGCAGCTGTTGCAGCATCCCGACTACCAAATGGTCCCACACGTACACGGTTCCATTCTTCACTTGTCGCAATCTGTGCATTCACACCAGCCATCGCAAGGCGACCTTGTAAACTTTCTGCTTGTGCACGATTTTTAAATGCACCACACTGTAAACCAAATTTTTTACCGCTAGCCTGTACTTGCTGTTCAGCAGGTTTTGGTTCTGCTTTTTTCGGTTGCTCCGTTTTAGCCGGTTCTGTTTTTACTGGTTCAGCTTTCACCACTTCCGCTTTTTTCGGTGGTTCAGGCTTTTTAACTGGCTCAGGCTTTTTCGCTTCTGATTTTGCTGGTTGCTGAGCTGGCTGAGTTTGAACTGTCTGCGCTGGTTGAGCTTGCTGTGCTTGAGCCGCGGCTTTTTCTGCATTCGCTGCTTCTTGCTCTTTACGCTGAGCTTCTAATTTTTTCGCTTCTTCTGCAGCCTTTTGCTCTTTTTCCATTTGGATGAGCACTTGACGTTGTTCTTCCGTCAAACGCATATTTTTTTCAACGGAAGAAGGATTATTATCCACTGGCACCGTACGGGTTTCTAATTCTTTAATGTAGTGCCATACTTCTTCTGGACGATTTGGTAACACACTTTTCGGTTGCGGTTTTTCTGGTTGAACCGTTGTTGTCACGACAGGTTCAGGTGTTTTGTTTTTTAAGAAGTAAAGCCCTAAACCAAATCCCAATACCACGACCAATGCAAGACCAATTAAGGTATTACGATTAAAACTTTTCTTTGCTTTCTTTTTATTCTTTGAGCCGCTTCGACCGGCAAAATCTCGATGAGCCACGATAAAATCCTAAAATATTCGATAAATTAAACTTAGAGTATAAAAAACGCTTAATTCTACTGAAAAACTGTGCATTTTTCTAGGGAATTTTTGCTAACTCAAATCCAATGGATCTACGTCTAAAATCAACCGCACTTGAGAAGACTTTATCAGCTCTGGTGAATATCGACTCAATGCTGTCTGTAATTGTTTCCGAGAGGCATGTTGTAATAATAACTGCCAACGATACTGCCCTGCTTTTTTGCTGAACGGAGCAGGAATTGGACCCAACACTTGCAAACCTTCAATTTTTTGTTCATAGAAGAAAGAGGCCAATTGCAACAATGCATTTTCCGCCTCTTCAGAATGACGACATTGTGCTTTAAACAACGATTGGAAACTAAATGGAGGCAAGCCCATATTATGACGTAGCTTCAAGGTTTCTTCTGCAAAGGCTTGATAACCTTTTTCAAGTAATGTGGTTAATAACGGGTGATCCGGATAATGCGTCTGCAAAACCACTTCCCCCTGTTTTTCTGCTCTGCCTGAACGTCCTGCAACCTGCACATAAAGCTGCGCCAAACGTTCTTCGGCTCTGAAATCAAGAGAAAACAAGGCATTATCTACATTCACTAAAGCAACCAAAGTGACATTCGGAAAATGGTGTCCTTTAGCTAACATTTGGGTACCAATTAAAATCTGGCTTTTACCTTGCTGAATATCCTCTAAATAACCTTCAAGCTTACCTTTTCGCGCGGTGCTATCACGATCAATACGAGCAATATTATATTGTGGGAAACGTGCTTTTAAGGTTTCTTCTAACTGTTCTGTACCTAAACCCGTTGTGACTAAATGCGTTGAGCCACAATGACCGCATTGAATCGGTACTGTTTTTTGCGCACCACAATGATGGCAGCGTAAAACGCGCTGGTGTTGGTGATAGGTATAAGGCTTTTCACAATGATGACATTCATCAATCCATCCACATTCATGACATAACAACACGGGGGCGAATCCACGTCGATTAAGGAACAACAACACTTGATTACCTTTTTCTAAGTGTTCTTGCATACGTTGCAATAGCGGTTCGGATAAGCCGTTTTGAATTCGTTGATGTTTTAAATCAATCACAAATTGACGAAGTGCGGTCGCATTTCCAGCTCTTTTTGATAAGACCAAATGATGATATTTACCATTTTGTACGTTATTCACACTTTCCAAACTTGGTGTGGCAGAACCTAATAAGATAGGAATATTGAGTTTTTGAGCAAGCACAATGCCTAAATCTCTCGCATGATAACGCCAACCATCTTGCTGTTTAAACGAACCATCATGCTCTTCATCTAAAATGATTAAGCCGAGATCTGAAAACTGGGTGAAAAGCGCCGATCTCGTACCAATCACGATTGCACTCTGTCCTGTTCTTGCTCGCTCCCAAACATTTAAGCGCTGCGTATCATTCAAGTTGGAATGCAATACATCAATTTCTACATTAAAGCGAGCTTGGAACCGTCTCACGGTCTGAGGGGTAAGCCCAATTTCCGGTACAAGAACCAAAACCTGTTTGCCTTTCTTTAAGACTTCTTCAATGTATTGCAGATAGATTTCAGTTTTGCCCGAACCGGTCACGCCCTCTAACAACCACACATTAAAGCCTTCTTGGAAAAGCAACTGGCTAAATGCAAGGGCTTGTTGCTTGTTTAAGGTCAATCGGTTATCAAGATTAACTAAAGGATTATCCCCTAGAGCTTGCTGCCAACTTTTTTGTTCAGTAGACACAATAATCTCTTCCACATAATCTTTGCCTTTAAGGGCTGACCAAATTGCGGAACTGATTTCATTGTTACCTTTTTCTAGATCTTGCGTTAGCAACAAATTTAAGGCTTCAATTTGTTTTTTAGCGCGTTTTAATGCACCCAATTCTAACGCTTGTTTTCCAAGGTCCGTAATACGCCAAAAAGTGCGGTCATTTTTAACCGCACTTTCTCCATTACGAAGTTTGACTGGCAAGGCTTGAAACAACACATCGCCTAATGCTGCACGATAATAATTAGCGGACCAAGCTAACCAATCCCAAGTTGTCGAATTAAAGAGTGATTCAGCATCAAGTACATCAATAATCGGTTTTAACTTTTCTTTTGCTACATCCGAAGAAGCTGGCAAATCTACCACGATCCCGACTCGTTTTTGCGAACCAAAAGGCACCAATACTCGTCCACCAACGATTGGCGTCAAGTCGGGCGAATAGAGATAATCAAAAAATCGGGGAAGCGGTACGGCTAATGCAACTCGGACAATATTCATAACAAAAAAACAATTAAAAATTTTCGCTATTATACGGGAATTAGGTGGAAAAATCCCACAACCTTGCCTTTTAGTGTATAATCGCCGCCAATTTTAATTAAGCAAATAAAAACCATGACAGAAGAGCAAAAAACCTTTGCTGATCAAAAACGTAAAACCGTTGAAACGGCTGAATTTACAGAAGATGGTCGTTATAAACGTAAAGTTCGTAGCTTTGTGTTGCGGACTGGTCGCTTAAGTGATTTTCAAAAAAATATGATGAACGATCACTGGGCTGATCTTGGATTAGATTATCAAAACGCCCCTTTTGATTTTGCTGCTATTTATGGCAATTCGAATCCTGTTATATTAGAAATTGGCTTCGGGATGGGGAAATCTCTAGTAGATATGGCGGAAGCGAATCCTGATAAAAATTATCTCGGTATTGAAGTGCACACGCCTGGTGTGGGTGCCTGTATTGCTTATGCGGTAGAAAAAGGCGTGAAAAACCTTCGCGTGATTTGCCATGATGCCACTGAAATTTTACGTGATTGTGTAAAAGACGGTGAATTAGGCGGTTTGCAGCTTTTCTTCCCTGATCCGTGGCATAAAGCGAAACATC
>ERZ1034913.1851-NODE-1851-length-11779-cov-18.139202_pt1 | contig 11779 bp, 6 predicted proteins | sample MGYA00520697_ERZ1034913 | MGnify/ENA primary metagenome ERZ1034913 (study PRJEB33766, sample SAMN09781786) | gut metagenome | biome: gut microbiome | host: Homo sapiens | place: Madagascar | study: EMG produced TPA metagenomics assembly of the PRJNA485056 data... | reverse complement strand
TTCCCAGTTTGATAGATTCTACTTTGGACAAGGAGCTGTTCGAGTACGAGATAAGATTAACCGAGAGGGCCGGGCACGCATCTGAGATTGCTGCCGAAGCAAGAGACAACCATGCCGACATTGTAGTGGCAGTGGGAGGCGACGGCACCGTCAACGAAGTAGCTCGCTCTATCGTCCATTCCGATACAGCCTTAGGCATCCTGCCTTGCGGATCGGGCAACGGACTGGCGCGCCACCTGCTCTTACCCATGAATTTAAAGAAGAGCATCGAGGTAATCAATGCTTGTCAGATACGCGACCTTGACTATGGAGTCATCAACGACTACCCTTTCTTCTGCACCTGCGGAATGGGATTCGATGCCTTTGTCAGCATGAAATTTGCTGAGAGCGGCAAGCGAGGACCTATCAGCTATGCGGAGAACATACTCAGAGAGGGGCTAAAATATGAGCCAGAGACATACACTCTGGAAGACGAGACGGGGGCCAAGCAATACAAGGCTTTCCTCATTTCATGCGCCAATGCCTCGCAATATGGCAACAATGCCTATATTGCACCGCAGGCATCCATGAGCGATGGCTTGATGGATGTTGTCATCATGGAACCCTTCGATGTCATCGAGGCTTCACAGGTTAGCTTCGACATGTTCAACAAGACGCTCGATAAAAACTCGAAAATCAAGTCATTCCGCTGCAAGAAGCTTCATATCACACGCAGCAAGCCGGGCGTAATCCATTACGATGGCGACCCGGTAATGACTGGAGCCGACATTGATGTACACTTAGAAGAAAAAGGCATCAAGATGATTATCAATCCGTTTGCAGACAAAAGCGCCCGCAAACCAAATATGTTCCAATCGGCATTCGCTGATTTCTTCAACGACATCAATGTGGTTCGCGACGACATCCACAAGGATATACAGCGACAAAGCAAGAGAGTTGAGGCCATCAGCAAATTGGTGCAACGCAAATTGAACTTCTAATAAAGACAGAAGTTGGAAGCCAGGAGATTTCAGCAGGCATTATCACAGTCCTGCAACTCCCAGCTTCCAACTTCTATTTTTTTCAAAAGAGCTAACTCACATAGAATTCTTCCGTAATTTTCGCATACCATTCAGAACTGTTTCCTTCGCTATCCATTATCGTCTCCACCATATCATCCATCTCCATACTTCTGTGCTTGGCAAAGGTCAACAAATAGCGTTTCGGCTGCTTTCGTTCCACAGTCTTAATCCCGCATTGACGAAGTAGATAAAATCCATGCATGTAACCCTCTGACGCAAAGGCTTCCAGTACTTCCACAGGAACTATTGCCGAGAACACGCCATCATCCGAAAGCAAAAGTTTTACGCCTCGGAACAACTCTCTGAAAGGCAAGCTATCCGCATGACGGGCCATGGAGCGTTTACTGTCTGGATTTTTCAGACTATTCAAGAAGAATGGCGGATTGCTTACGATGGCGTCAAACTTTTCCACCGATTCATAATCCTGCAATCTACAGTCCACAATATTCACCCTATCAGCGAAAGGGCTAGCCGCCACATTCTCACGAGCCTCAGCACAAGCCTCAGCATCCAAATCGATGCCCACCACCTGCGCCTCGGGATAGCGCTGCGCCATCATGAGCGAGATGAGTCCGGTTCCCGAACCAATATCCAATATACGCTTTCCGCCAAGAGCCCATGCCCCCAGCAGCACACCATCCGTACCCACCTTCATGGCGCAACGGTCTTGGTGAATTTCAAAATGCTTAAACTTAAATCCTGCCATTTATCAAACTGTTATATCTAAAGCCAACACATAATTATGCAAAAAGGCCGGCACATCATGCCAAAAGCCGACATCATTAATTGAGTTACGCTTCTATTTTTACTTAAAATCATAACGCAAATATCAGCATTTTATTACATTTACCCTCCTCTATTAAAAATAAAATATAATAAAGAGGAGTTTTTTGAAAAAACAGATGGGATTTTCACCAAAAATCACTAACTTTGCAAAATAAAAATAGTATATTCATCAAATTTACACCCCCAGAAAGTGTTTATTTAACAAATATGAACGATAATACAAATACACGAATCCAGATGATTGCCGATTTCGAAGGTGATGCATCCGTGCTGATTCAAGAAAGAGAAGCAGGTGTCTATCCTACCCTCTGCACCCGCGACCTGGTAGTTTTCCCAGCCGTTCTAACCCCCATCCTGGTGGGTAGAAAAGAGAGTCAGGAACTGGTAAACATGCTGGAACAAAATCCAGAAACAATCATCTGTGTCTTCTGCCAAAAGCACCAAGACACAGAAGCTCCCGCAACGAAAGATCTCTACGAGCAGGGAACTTTCGCAAAACTGGTGAAAGTCATCAACATGCCCAACGAGGAGCACCAGAAGACTGTCATCGTACAGGGTTTGGGCAGATGCAAACTGAAAAGCATCGTTGAAACCAATCCCTTCTATATGGCCGATGTAGAGAGCCTGCCAGAAATCTGGCCTTCGGAGAAAGAGGCAAAAGGACAGTTGTTCAAAGCCCTGACCCAGACATTCTTCGAGGAGTCCATTGGATTCATACAGTATAACGACAACATTCCAGACGAGGCAGTTTATGCCGTCAACGAGATTTCCAATATCTTCGTGAAGTGCAATTTTCTCTGCACTTCTCTGCCTTTTTCGGCAAGAGACAGAATAAAAATGCTGGAGAAAGAGACTCTTACCGACCGCCTGATGGTGGCACTGAAATCTTTGCACAAGGAGCAGAAATTGCTCTACTTGCAATCCGAAATCAAGAGAAAGACCCAATTCGAACTTGAGGAGCAACAGAAGGAATACTTCCTGAAACAGCAGATCAAGCACATCAGAGCAGAATTGGGAGAAGGTGAAGGCAGTCCGGAAAAGAAAGAACTGCTTGAGAAGGCTCAAAACAAATTGTGGAACGAGGCAACCCAAGAGGTTTTCAAGAAGGAGATGGCCAAACTTGACAACATCAATCCTCAGAGCCCCGACTATCCTATCCAGCTCACCTATCTGCAGACATTGGTAGGCTTGCCTTGGAATGAGTACACATCGGACAACCTGAGTCTGACTCATGCCAAGAAGATTCTCAATCAAGACCACTATGGCATGGAGAAGGTGAAGGAGCGCATCCTGGAATATCTCGCCGTAAGATCGCTGAAAAGTGGCACGCAGAGCCCTATCCTCTGTCTCTATGGTCCTCCAGGAGTAGGAAAGACCAGTTTGGGAAGAAGCATTGCCAAGGCCATGAACCGCAAGTATGTCCGCATGTCACTCGGCGGCTTGCACGATGAGTCGGAAATTCGCGGTCATCGCCGCACCTACATCGGCGCAATGCCAGGTCGTATCATCAAGAACATCCAGAAAGCGGGAAGCAGTAACCCTGTGTTCATTCTCGACGAGATTGATAAGGTATCAAGCAACAACTATCAGGGCGACCCTGCATCGGCACTGCTCGAGGTTCTCGACCCGGAACAGAACGTTGCCTTCCACGACAACTACCTGGATGTGGATTTCGACCTTTCGAAGGTTCTCTTCATTGCCACCGCCAATGATATCAGTTCTATACCACGCCCACTGCTCGACCGCATGGAACTGATAGAAGTAGGCGGCTACATCACCGAAGAGAAGATAGAAATAGCCAAGCGCCACCTGATTCCGAAGGAGTTGGAAAATACGGGACTCTATACGTTTATCCCAAAGGTCACCTTCAATAAGGCTGCCATCGAGAGCATCATTGAGCACTACACCCGAGAAAGCGGCGTGCGCCAGTTGAAAAAACAGATTAACAAGGGACTGCGCAAGATGGCCTACAAGCTAGCCTCATCCAAGGAATTGGAAAAGACCGCCATCACCCCTGCCGACTTGAAAGATATTCTTGGCACGGCACCTTTCAATAGAGACATCTATCAAGGCAACAGCTATGCAGGAGTAGTAACCGGTTTGGCATGGACATCCGTAGGCGGAGAAATCCTCTTCATTGAAACCTCCCTGAGCAAAGGCAAGCAAGGCAAGCTGACCCTGACCGGAAACCTCGGCGACGTGATGAAGGAGTCTGCTGTCATCGCCCTGGAATACATCAAGGCGCATATCGACCTGCTCGGTGTAGATTATCGCATCTTCGAAAACTGGAATCTCCATATCCATGTACCAGAAGGAGCAACCCCGAAGGATGGCCCATCGGCAGGAATCACCATCGCCACCAGCATCGCCTCGGCCATCACCCAGCGCAAGGTGCGCAAGAACACCGCCATGACGGGCGAGATAACCCTTCGAGGCAAAGTGCTCCCAGTGGGTGGCATCAAGGAGAAGATTCTGGCAGCCAAGCGTGCCGGCATCACCGACATCGTGATTTGCAAGGATAACGAGAAGGACATTCTCGACATTCCGGAAAAGTATCTCAAGGGCGTAAGCTTCCACTATGTAGAAGACGTGGCAGATGTATGGGAGTTCGCACTCACCGACGAGAAAGTGGAGCACCCTATCAACTTCACCATTCCAGATAACGACAAAAAAGAAGAAAAATAAAGAAAATGAAATTTGAACTACAAGTAACAGATAAGGCCAGCGATGCACGTACTGGCATCATCACCACCGACCACGGACAGATTAAGACACCTATCTTCATGCCAGTAGGCACCGTGGGAAGCGTGAAGGGCGTCCACTTCGAGGAGTTGCGCCAGCAGGTGAAAGCCCAGATTATCCTGGGCAACACCTACCACCTCTACTTGCGTCCGGGACTCGATGTCATCAAGGCGGCAGGAGGATTGCACAAGTTTAACGGCTGGGACCGCCCTATCCTCACCGACAGCGGCGGCTTCCAAGTATTCTCACTCACGGGAATCCGTAAACTGAAAGAAGAGGGATGCGAGTTCCGCTCACACATCGACGGCAGCAAGCACTTCTTCACCCCAGAGAATGTGATGGACACAGAGCGCATCATCGGTGCCGACATCATGATGGCATTCGATGAGTGTCCTCCAGGACAGAGCGACTTCCAGTACGCCAAGAAGAGTCTGGAGATGACCCAGCGCTGGCTAGACCGCTGCTTCAAGCGCTTCAACGAAACGGAGCCTCTCTATGGTTACCAGCAGAGTCTCTTCCCTATCGTGCAGGGCTGCACCTTCCCTGAGTTGCGCCGCGAAGCTGCCAAGTTCATCGCCGACAAGGGCGCAGACGGCAATGCCATCGGCGGTCTTGCCGTGGGAGAGCCAACCGAAGTGATGTATGAAATGATAGAGGTGGTTAACGAGATTCTGCCTAAAGACAAGCCTCGCTATCTGATGGGTGTAGGAACACCTCAGAACATTCTGGAAGCCATCGAGCGTGGCGTGGATATGTTCGACTGCGTAATGCCTACCCGCAACGGCCGCAATGCGATGCTCTTCACCTACAACGGTACGATGAACATGCGAAACAAGAAATGGGAGATGGATTTCAGTCCGGTAGATCCAGACGGATGCGACATCGACCAGATTACCACCAAGGCCTACCTGCACCACCTGTTCAAGGCTCAGGAACTCCTGGCGATGCAGATAGCCAGCATCCACAACCTCTCGTTCTACCTGCGACTCGTCACCGATGCCCGCCATCACATAGAGCAAGGCGACTTTGTGGAGTGGAAACGCTCCATCATCGACCAGCTCGGCAGACGTATTTAGTTAGATGTTAGGAATTAGAAAATGAAAGATTTTAAATACATCAGAAAACATCGCAGACGACTGAAGATGGGCAGAACCATTGCCCATCGCTTCAGTTGGCTAGTCCCCATTCTCCACCGCATGGGCAAGGTGCTTGGCTGGATGGGGCACAAACTGCGTTTCCTCAAGGTGCTCAGGTTTCTCAACCCACTGAGATACATCAAGCGACTGGATTGGTATATCATCAAGAAGTTCGTAGGCTACTACTTCTTCTCGATAGCCTTGATTATCTCCATTGCCATCGTGTTCGACTTCAATGAGAACCTGGCGAAATTCACGGAGTATCATGCACCAACCAAGGCCATCATCTTTGACTATTATGCCAACTTCGTACCTTACTTCGCCAACCTCTTCAGTGCGTTGTTCGTGTTTGTGGCGGTCATCCTCTTCACCTCCAAGCTGGCCGGTAATTCAGAGATAATTGCCATCATGGCATCTGGCGTTTCGTTCAAGCGACTCCTGCGCCCGTATCTCATCACCTGCGTGATGCTTTCCGCCCTGAGTTACGCCCTCTCAGCCTATGTCATTCCCCACGGCACCGTGGTGCGACAGAACTTCGAGAACCTGTATAAGAACAAGAAGAAGAATACTTCGGCCGAAAATGTGCAATTGCAGGTAGATAAAGGTGTCATCGCCTACATTCAGCACTACGACAACAACGCCAAACGAGGATATGGCTTCTGTCTGGACAAATTCCAGGACAAGAAACTCGTTAGCCACCTCACGGCGATGGAGATTCAATACGATACCATCTCCGACAGTAAATACCACTGGAAACTGAGCAGCTGGAAGGTACGCCAGCTGAAGGGCATGAAGGAGCACATTACGAGTGGAGAACAGAAGGATACGCTCATCATGATGGAACCTACCGACCTGGTTTACTCCAAGGGACAGCAGGAGACCTTCACCAGCCCGGAGCTGAAGGAGTACATCTCCAAGCAGATCAACCGCGGTTCCGGCAATGTGGTGCAGTATCAGGTGGAGTACTACAAGCGCATCGCCTCTTCGTTTGCCTCCTTCATCCTCACCATCATCGGTGTATCGCTCTCATCCCGCAAGCGAAAGGGAGGAATGGGAATGTCGCTGGGCATCGGTCTGGCATTGAGCTTCGGCTACATCATGCTGCAAACCGTATCGGCCACCTTTGCCATCCAGGCGAATTTCCCTCCGGCATTGGCAGCATGGATGCCAAACATCATCTTTGCCTTCGTGGCCTACTTCTGCTATCGCAAGGCTCCGAGGTAGTTATCAATTATGAATTAAGAGTTTATAGTTTATAGGAGCACTGCTGCTATAAGCTATAAACTATAAATTAAAACTTTATAGAAATGTATTTCGACGAATTAGATTTAAATGACAACGTGCTCGATGCATTATACGATATGCGATTCGACACTTGTACTCCCGTACAGGAAAAATGTATCCCTGAGATATTGGACGGTCACGACGTGTTAGGCGTTGCACAGACCGGCACTGGTAAAACCGCAGCCTACCTGCTCCCTGTATTGAGCAAGCTCGATGACGGCGGTTATCCAAAAGATGCCATCAACTGCGTCATCATGTCGCCAACCCGCGAGTTGGCTCAGCAGATAGACCAGGCAATGCAAGGCTTCGGCTACTACCTGCAAGGCGTAAGCAGCGTGGCTGTTTATGGTGGAAACGATGGCAACCGATACGACCAGGAATTGAAGAGCCTCCGCATGGGTGCCGATGTAGTCATTGCTACCCCAGGTCGCCTCATCACCCATATCTCTTTGGGCAATGTAGATTTGAGCAAGGTAAGTTTCTTTATTCTCGATGAGGCAGACCGCATGCTCGACATGGGTTTCTCTGAGGATATCAATACCATCGCAAGCAAGTTGCCTAAGACCTGCCAGACCATCATGTTCTCTGCCACCATGCCAGAGAAGATTGAGGAATTGGCAAAGACTCTGCTCAAGGACCCAGTAGAGATTAAGCTTGCCGTAAGCAAACCTGCCGAAAAGATCAAGCAGGAAGCATACGTATGTTATGAGACTCAGAAGATGACCATCATCAAGGATATCTTCAAGGCTGGTGACATGAAGCGTGTCATTGTATTCAGCGGCAGCAAGATGAAGGTTAAGCAGCTGGCTGCTGCCCTGCAGCAGAGCGGCATTAACTGTGGTGCAATGCACTCGGATCTGGAACAGGCAGAGCGCGACGACGTAATGTTCAAGTTCAAGAGCGGACAATACGATGTACTCGTAGCTACCGATATTGTGGCTCGCGGTATTGATATCGATGACATCGAGATGGTCATCAACTACGATGTGCCGCATGATACAGAAGACTATGTGCACCGCATAGGCCGTACAGCCCGTGCCAACCGTGATGGTAGAGCCATCACCTTCGTAAACGAGGAAGACCAGTATTGGTTCCAGCAGATTGAGAAGTTCCTGGAGAAAGTGGTAGAGAAAATGCCTCTGCCAGAGGAGTGCGGCGAAGGCCCTGAATACATCAAGCTTAACAAGCCTAAGAAGAAGGTCAAGGGCAACGGCCGTGGTGGCAATGACAGAAAGCAAGGCGGAAAAGGTCGTGGTAGAAACGGCGATAACCGCAACAAGAGCAACGGAGGAAACAAAAACAACGGCGAGAATAAAAACGATGCCGAGAATAGTAACGAAGGCAACAATGGCAACAGCGAGGGTAAGACCAAGACCAGTGCCAAGAGCCGCCGACAGAAAGACCGCGACCAGACTTCACATAAGCGCAAGCCAAACAAGCCAAGCGATCGACAGGAAAAGGCTCCTCGCAACAACGGCGAAAATGGTGAGCAGCAGAATGCTTTTAAAGATGCCAAGCAGCAGAATGCTCCTAAGGGAGGCAAGCCACAGAACAACCAGCAAGGTGCTCCACAAAATGGCGAGCAGAAAAACAATAACAACAAGCGCCGAAACAATAATAACAATAAGCGCCGCAATGATGAGAACGGCAACCAGCAGCCTAATGGAAACCAGCGTCCTGGTGCAGAGAACAATGTTCGCCCAGGCAGCAATGGTCGTGGCAGAGGCGTTGCACAGAAGAAGCAGGGTACTACCCAGCAACAGAAGAAGCAGAACACCGAGGGTTCCGGTAATCGCAAATATGCTCCAGTGGTAAACCCACAGAAGAACGAGAATGTGGTAAAGAAGTTCATCAAGCGCATCTTCGGATTCGGCAAATAATGAATGGGCAACTTATCACCAGTAAGTATTCCACATTATTATATATATAAAGATAAGCCCGATAAGAGAGTTGGACTATCGCCAACCTTTTATCGGGCTTTTACACTAAGTATGAACAGAACCAAAAAGCAACATTTCACCCCGCTTATGTCCTTCAGCCTTGTACTGACGGCAAGTATCATCACAGCCAGATATGGCTATGATTATCTCAGCACGCGCCTTTGGCTCATCAGCACCATCATTGCCTGGAGTGTTTCCGCCTGTTGTTATGTACTCACAAAGCTGGTCCATCGCCCTACTCTAATAGGCACCCAAGTCAGCAATCTTATCCATTACCAATGTCTCAACCTCTATCTTTGCATCTTCTGTCTCGGCGGCACCATCACCTCTCATCATATCGATGAAGCCCATGCACCTATCCAGATAAAAACCTATCAATCACTCTCATATTTGGAACGCACCATCCTGAAAGCCCACGACTTCAGGGAACACGTAGAACAAAGGATACGTACCTTCCATATCGAAGAACAAGACTTTGCCATCATTTCCGCAATGGCAATGGGCGACAAAACTGCCCTCAACCAGGAGACCAAAGAGGCTTATTCTATATCCGGAACAAGCCATATATTGGCAGTAAGCGGTTTGCACATCGGCATCATCTTCCAACTCATCATCCTGCTGTTAGGCGGCAAGCGCAGGTCTAAGCTAACCATCATCCTATCCACCACCATTGTGTGGGCATACGTCATTTTCATCGGTTTTCCGGCTAGTGCCGTCAGGGCAGCCACCATGCTCAGCATCTACAGTCTGGTGTTACTCTCTCTGCGTCCCGACCCTACACTCAACACGTTGGCATTAGCCTATGTCATCATGGTGCTAGTCAATCCATTAAGCATCTTCGATATCGGTTTTCAGATGTCTTTTCTTGCCGTAGCATCCATCCTTCTGTTCTATCCTCTGTTCTTCAATCTCCTTTCATCCCACAGCAACATCATCCGCGCAATATGGGGTCTTTTCTGTGTTTCCCTGGCAGCCCAGATAGGCACCCTTCCCCTCATCATTTTCTATTTCGGACGTCTTTCCTGCTACTCCCTGCTCACCAGTTTCATTGCCATTCCTGCCGCTACATTCATTCTCTATCTTTGTGCGCTGCTCTTCATTCTTTCGCCTCTCACTTACATCCCATGTTTGGCAACTGCCATTGAAGGACTGATGCAGATAGTCATGAACGTTCTCACCGCCATCACCCAATTCATCAACACCGCCTTCAAACTGACGAGTATGTTGCCTGGGGCAAGCATCGAACACATCCATCTTTCCCTGCTCCAACTGCTCATTCTCTATATAGCCATCCTAGCCGGCTACTTTGCCCTCAGAAAATGGTACCGAGTGAAAGAGAAGGAAGCCTGAAAATTTGTGTATCACAAAAATAATGCGTATCTTTGCAGTATCAATTAAGAATATGTGTATCTTTGCAGTATGAATTACGATAGAATCAAACAACAGGCAGGACATCTGCCTGCATTCCAGATAGCCAACGCCATCAACAGCACCCTGAAGGAGTCAGCAAACCTTGTTGTTACCGCTCCACCGGGAGCCGGAAAATCCACCGTGCTCCCACTCACCCTCCTCGGAGCCACCCCACAAGGCAAGATTCTGATGCTGGAACCACGCCGCCTTGCCGCCCGTCAGATAGCCGAACGGATGGCTAGCATTCTGGGCGAACCCGTGGGCAAGACCATAGGTTATCGGGTACGCTTCGAGAACAAGGTTTCCTCAGAAACCCGCATTGAGGTGCTCACCGAGGGAATACTAACCCGAATGCTCATCCATGATGCCACGCTCGAAGGAGTGAGCGCCGTCATCTTCGATGAGTTTCACGAGCGAAGCATCAACTCCGACCTGGCGCTTGCCCTCACCCGACAGGCACAGGAGATAATCCGTCCCGACCTGAAGATTATCATCATGTCGGCTACCATCGATGCTTCCGCCATCTGCAAAGCTCTGCAAGCGCCTCTGATAGAGAGCGAAGGGCGAATGTTCCCTGTAGAGACCATTTATTCTGAAATCGACATTGCACGATACGACATATATAAAGAGGTGGCGGCTACCATCCTCAAGGCTGCCGATAAGCACGAGGGCGATATTCTGGCTTTCCTTCCTGGACAGTCGGAGATTCTGAAATGCAAGGAGATATTGGATGCGAGCCTCAGCAGGGCTGCAGCTGCATCATCTACTTCAGCTAAACTTTCCGTTCCGCAGGTTTATCCTCTCTACGGCAATCTCCCACCCGAGAAGCAGCGCCTTGCCATCGCCCCTTCGAAAGAGGGAGAAAAGAAAATTGTGCTCGCCACACCTATCGCCGAAACCTCGCTTACCATCGAAGGTGTGAGGATCGTGGTGGATTCCGGACTTTGCAGAAAACTGGTTTACGACGCCCGTACGGGATTGAGCCACCTGGAAACCGTAATCATCAGCAAGGATATGGCTACCCAAAGAAGAGGACGAGCCGGACGAGTGGCTGAAGGAATCTGCTACCGGTTGTGGACTCAGTCCTCGGAACATCTGATGGAAGACCAGCGCCGACCGGAAATAGAAGAAGCCGACCTTACGTCGATGGTACTCGATATTGCAGCCTTTGGCGAGAACAATCCCCAATCGCTGCTCTGGCTTACCCCACCATCAAGCAGTAACCTACTCAATGCCGAGGAATTGCTTCTGTCGCTCGAAGCAATAGAACCGGATGGCAGCATCACCCCATTGGGCAGAAAGATGGCAACATTGCCTTGTCATCCGCGCATCGCCAAGATGATGATGAGTTCAGAAACTTCTGCACTCAAAGCTCTAGCCTGCGACGTTGCCGCCCTGCTGGAAGAGAAAGACCCGATGA
>ERZ1034913.1850-NODE-1850-length-11781-cov-7.300102_pt1 | contig 11781 bp, 8 predicted proteins | sample MGYA00520697_ERZ1034913 | MGnify/ENA primary metagenome ERZ1034913 (study PRJEB33766, sample SAMN09781786) | gut metagenome | biome: gut microbiome | host: Homo sapiens | place: Madagascar | study: EMG produced TPA metagenomics assembly of the PRJNA485056 data... | reverse complement strand
GTTTCTTTCCAGCCCTCGGCCGGTCGGCTCAGCCTCCCGTTCCGGTGCGCCCTTGTCTCAGGGCGGGGATGTATATTACGCGGCTGCGGGCCGCTTGACAATCCCTTGATGCGATTTTGCGCCGGTCTTCACATCCTGTACACAATATATGGCACCCTCATTACATTTCTTGTGTCCGAGATTGTGTCTTACCCTACATATGGTGGTTATCGGGGGCTTCGACGCATCCCGACTCAGGGCGAGCGTCCCTTAGAACTATGTCCTTACGTCTTAAAGCGTCCTTACATTTCTTGGTCCCTGGTTCATATCTGGCTTCCTTCCTGATTCTCCTTTACTGTTTTGCATCAGTAGGCTTCGATGCGTGTTGAGCACTTCCCTCTTTCTGGACCTTCTTGTCACTGACACAGTCGACGACACGCTTGAAACGGCTGTCGCCGTTATCGCGCAAGGCCTTACCTTTTCTCTACTTGCTTCCTGGTGCCAATCGAAAGCTTGATCCTATTAGCGATAGGCGGATCCTTTCGACTCGGACCCGTTCGTCGGCAACCAGGAAACGGCTGTTCGTCGTAATCGGATGCGGTCTTGCCTCTACCTTGTTCGCTTCCTTGTTTTACTATGGGATTGATGAACCTATATAAGGTGGTGATTGATTTGGGCGCAGATCTGCGGATCAAGCTTCCTAAGGATGCCCTTGCGCTTCTTTCTATATTGGACGCCGCGGGATTTGAGGCATGGGCCGTGGGCGGCTTCGTGCGCGATGCGTTGCTTGGCAGGCCTTGCTCGGATATCGATATCGCCTGCAGCGCTATGTGGACCGACACAAAGAGCGCTTGCGAACAAGCAGGATTAAGAACGCATGAAACCGGTGTGGCGCACGGGACCATCACTGTTATCTGCGGGGATTCCGCTTTCGAGGTTACGACCTTTCGCAGCGACGGACGGTATAAGGACGGACGGCACCCCGATTCGGTGACGTTCGTGTCTTCGATTGAGGAAGATCTGGCCCGCAGGGATTTCACCATCAACGCTATGGCCTGGCGACCCGACCGAGGCCTGGTCGACCCCTTCCGGGGAAAAGCCGATATCGAACTCGGGATTATCCGTGCGGTTGGCGACCCCCATCTGAGATTTGCTGAGGATGCGCTGCGCATTTTGAGAGCTTGTCGCTTCAGCGCTGAGCTCGGATACGCGATCGAACCTTGCACGTACCAAGGGATGCTGGAAAACAAGGGGTTGCTGTCGAAGATATCAGCCGAACGCATAACCCATGAGTTGCAGAAGCTGCTGCTTGGCCCACATGCCGGCGATGCTCTGCTTGGCTGTGTCGATGCGCTTTCGGCCGTTTTGCCCGAGCTTGTCGCCATGAAGGGCTTCGACCAGCAAACGCCCTATCATATATTCGACGTGCTCGAGCACACTGCCCGGGTGGTCGACGGCGTTCCGCCCTATCCGTTGGTTCGCTGGGCGGCGCTGTTCCATGATATGGGCAAGCCTGCCTGCTTCTTCACAGACGAAAACGGCACCGGGCATTTTTACGGTCATGCTGCGGTCAGCGTTCCCATAGCGCGAGGCATTATGCAACGGCTGACGTTCTCCAACTCCTTCATAGATAGGGTGCTTGCTTTGGTGAAGCGTCATGATGACGTAGTACCCGCTAATCCAAAGGCTGTTAAGCGAATGCTCGCCCGCCTTGGCGGCGATACCGAGCTGTTCGCCGCCCTTTGCGACCTGAAGCGAGGGGACGCACGGGGACAGTCGCCGAAGTTCAGCGGCCCGCGCATAGCGCTTGCCGACGATCTGCAACGCACTCTTGAGGAGATAATCGCCGCTGACGAGGCCTTTACGGTCAAGTCCTTGGCCATCAACGGGCGCGACGTCATGAGACTGGGAGTAGCCCAAGGGCCCGAGATAGGGGAAGTCTTGGCGCGATTACTTGACGCCGTCATTGAGGGAGAAGTAGCTAATTCTGCGTTTGAACTGGAGAAATACGTGTTACAGCACCTGATTGGGGAAAATTTTTCAAAAAAGTTGCCAAAAAGTGTTGACGGAATAGGGGAAGGTGCGTAATATATCTTCTCGCGCCTGGCCCTCCGAAATAAATCGAAGGAAACGGCGCAGAGGATTTGCCACTGGGGTGTCGTCTAATGGCAGGACAGCGGTTTCTGGTACCGTATGTGAGGGTTCGACTCCTTCCACCCCAGCCATTTTTGGTAGATTCATTTAATGGCTCCGTCGTCTAGCGGTTTAGGACGTCGCCCTCTCAAGGCGAAGGTCGCCGGTTCGAATCCGGTCGGAGCTACCAAGCTTTACCCAGGCCACGTGTTTCGCGGCCTTTTTAATGGCTCCGTCGTCTAGCGGTTTAGGACGTCGCCCTCTCAAGGCGAAGGTCGCCGGTTCGAATCCGGTCGGAGCTACCAAATGTACAGCCGAGGCTTTTGCCTCGGCTTTTTTGTTATCAACGAGCACTGCCCTGCTCGGGTTATGCAGATGCATCGCACAGCAAGATTCGCAAACTAAAGAACCATGGCGCGAGACCATTGAAGGGTTATAGGACAAAAGTGGGTCTGGGTCTGGGTCTGGGACATCGGCGGCCCATGTCAGTGCGAGCACAATGCAATACGCCGCTGGCCATCATGGGCCGAAGACTCTCGGGGACTGCAACATAGCGTTCCCGATGCTCGATTAGGCGGCGCCTCTTCTGGATACCCGGGTGATCGCACTGGACATGATGGGTTGATTGGATATATCCTCGCTGGCATATGACGAAACCGAAAGGCCGACAGGCGCGTCGCTGGGGACGATGCGGCAATCGGACCTTCAACGTTTTGAGGAAAGGTTGGCCAACATGCGAATCGACCGCATTCTTTGCAGCAAGCGCGTATTCACCGGTTTGACCGATAACGCCGAGGAGCTTGCCATCGCCGTTTCCGGGGATACGATCGCGTTCGTCGGATCAAAGGAAGACGCGCTTGCGTTAGCCCACGAGGCCGACGCGAGCGCCGAGCCCGAAGTGATCGACTACGGTGACGCCTTCATCACCCCCGGCTTCCATGACTCCCATGTGCACTTCTTCCACTCCGCGGTGTACTCTTCCCCGCTTGCCACGAACTTCCTGGGTAAGAACGAAGCCGATTGCGTTGAGCGCATGAAGCGTTTCGCACAGGGACGCCCTGAAGGGTGGCTGCTCGCCCAGGGCTGGCGCGAGTATCGATGGGACCCGCCGGTGCTGCCGTCGAAGCATTCGCTTGACGAGGCCTTCCCCAACCGCCCCGTGGCGCTGTACTCCGGCGATGCGCATACGTTGTGGCTCAATAGCTGCGCGCTGGCCGAACTGGGAATCGACCGTGACAGCGTGCCCCCTGCGGGAGGAAGCTACGACAAGGATGCCGATGGCGAGCTGACGGGCATCGTCCGCGAAGCTGCCGCCATGGAGCTGATGCCCCGCATTATGAACGCGTTTTCCGATGACGAGATAGCCGATGCCTATCGCGGGTTTTTGCGTACGCTGGCGCAAAACGGCATCACGAGCGTGTGCGACATGTCGCTTATGGCCAATCCCGGCCTAGACTTCATCCGAGACGATGTGCACGCGCGCCTGCTGGACTCCGACGAGCTGACATGCCGTGTGAACCTCTTCCCCACCCTGCTTGAGGATATGAGCAGGTTCGAAGCGATGTCCGAGCGTTATACGGGCTCTGTGCTGCGCTGCGCCGGCTTCAAGCAGTTCTTCGATGGCGTATCAAGCCAGCACACCGCGTGGGTAACCGAACCTTACAGCAACGCCCGATGCGAAGACGATTGCGGCAGGCCGACCATCGAGCCCGGCAAGATGCGTGCGCTGGTGATGAAAGCTGCCGAGAAAGGCTACCCTGTGCGCATCCACACCATCGGCGATGCGGCGATCCATGAGGCATTGAACATCTTCGAGGATGCCCGTGCGCAATTCGGCCCGCTTCCCGAGGGGCTCCATAACTGCCTTGAGCACTTGGAGAACTTCCTGCCCGGCGATGTGGAGCGCCTGGCCGAGCTTGACGTGATCGCCGCGGTGCAACCGCCGCATATGACGCTTGACCCGGGCGGCCCCGAGCGCGACTTGGGAGACGAGCGCGTGAAGCTGATGTGGCCGTTCAGGACCATGCTGGACGAGGGCGAGACGCTTGCATTCGGCACGGACTCACCGGTGGTGGATGTGAACTCCATGGGCGTGCTATACAGCGCCGCCACGCGCCGCGACCCGCAAACGCGCGCACCCGAAGGCGGATGGCGCCCCGAGCAGCTTATCAGCCGTGCGGAGGCTATTCGCGCATACACCGCAGGAAGCGACGCCGCCGCCCAGCGCAACGGTGAAGCGGGCGTGCTTGCGGCAGGTAAGCTGGCGGATATGGCGGTGCTCGACACCGACCTTCTCGCATGCGCCGACGACAAGATCTTGGATGCGCGCGTTACCGCCACCTGGATGGGCGGACGCTGCGTGTTCAAGGCCTAGAAAGACCGAAAGCGCCCCAAGATGGCCAGTGAGCCCCTTTCCGTTTCTGCGTTTCCGCGAAAAGAAAGAGAACTCGGTTAGCCTCTTGGGGCGCTTTGCATTAGGCGCGATTGAAAGCCAATGAAATGACGATGAAACGTTGTGCCTTGCACGTCTATCGTCGACCGCGCCGGGCAGTTGCCGGCAAGCGAGGGTCCGCGATAGACCGCCTTCGGCGCTGTTTCCAGCCTTCGCGTTTCGGCAGCAGCGACTGCAAGGATACGCGATCGGACGCCTGGGCGTGGCTTCCAGCCTGCGTACTTCGGCAACAGCCGGGCGGCGAAGGCGCGCGATGGACTGCCTTCGCCGTTATTTCTAGCCTGTGCGCTCAGCAGCGGCAGCAAGAACAGAGGGCTAATCGCCTTCGCGCGGCTGAGAGCATGGCGCCGGAGACGCCGTTGCTTAGGCGTTGTACGGCAGGTGCGGCTTTCCGTGGCACCACATGTGATCGAGGGGGCCGCTGCCCTGCCCAAGGTCCAGGCCTGCGGACAGAGCACCTCGTACGAAGCCTTTCGCACGGCGAACCGCCTGCTCAATGCCGTTTCCCTGCGCCAAACCGCTTGCGATGGCGCTGGAGAGCGTACAGCCGGTTCCGTGGGTATTACCGGTAAAGATGCGCTTCGCCCTTAGCCAAGCGTGACGGCCATCGGGCAGGACGAGCAGGTCGTCGGCGGTATCGGCACGATGGCCGCCCTTGATGAGCACGGCTCCGTTGGTTTTCCCGGAAAGCAGCTTCGCAGCCTGCATCATGCCCTCGTCGTCAACGACGGAAAAACCGCACAGCACCTCCGCCTCGGGCATGTTCGGGGTGATGACGTCGGCCAAGGGCACCAGGTTCGAAACCAGCGCATCGACGGCCTGCTGCTCGATAAGGCGCGAGCCGCTGGTGGCCACCATGACCGGGTCGAGCACCACGTTTCGCGCCTGATGGAAGCGCAGGCGCTCGGCGATGACGTTGATGATCTGGGCGGAGGATACCATGCCGATTTTCACCGCATCGGGGCGGATATCCTCGAACACCGCATCGATCTGCGCGCCGACCACTTCAGGCGAGATATCCTGCACGGCGCGAACGCCGCAGGTGTTTTGCGCCGTGATGGCGGTGATAACCGTTTCCGCGTATAAACCGTAGGATGCTATGGTTTTGATATCGGCTTGGATGCCCGCTCCGCCGCTTGAGTCGGAGCCCGCGATGCTGAGCACTGCTTTCATCGGAAACCTCCCTTTGATGCCAGCGCTACCGGTTTACTCGTTATCGAGGTCGATGACGAGGCCGTCCATGATGGTGTTGACGGTGCGCACGGCGCACATCTTGCCGCACATGGTGCAGGTGCCCTCGTTGCTCGGCGGGGCGCTTTCGAAGACCTTGCGCGGGCGAACCGGATCGATGGCAAGGCCGAACTGCTCTTCCCAATCCATACGGCGACGGGCGTCGCTCATGCGGTTATCACGATCGCGGGCACCCGGAATGCCCTTGGCGATATCGGCAGCATGCGCGGCGATCTTCGTGGCCACCAGGCCGTCGCGCACATCCTGGGCATCGGGCAGGCGCAGATGCTCGGCAGGCGTGACGTAGCACAGGAAGTCGGCACCCGACGATGCCGCCACGGCGCCGCCGATGGCAGCGGTGATGTGATCATAGCCCGGGGCGATATCGGTGACCAGCGGGCCAAGCACGTAGAAGGGCGCATTGTGGCACAGGCGCTTCTCCAGGCGCATGTTCGCATCGATCTCGTTGAGGGCCATATGACCGGGACCCTCCACCATGACCTGCACGCCGGCATCCCAGGCGCGCTTGGTGAGCTTGCCGATCTCGATGAGCTCGGCGATTTGGCCGGCGTCGGTTGCGTCATAGGTGCAACCCGGGCGCATGGCATCGCCGATGGAGATGGTCACGTCGTGGGCGTGCAGGATCTCGAGGACCTCATCGTAGTGCTCATAGAACGGGTTCTCGTTGCCGGTGGCCTCCATCCAAGCGAAGATGAGCGAGCCGCCGCGGCTGACGATGTTCATAAGTCGGCCGGTTTCCTTGAACGACTCGATGGTGCGGCGGTTCATGCCGGCGTGGATGGTGACGAAGTCGACGCCATCCTCGGCATGGCGGCGCACCACGTCGAGGAAGTCCTCCGCCTTGATGGCGATAAGGGCCTTCTCCAGATAGCCGATGGCGTCGTACATGGGCACGGTGCCGATCATAGCCGGGGACTTTTCGATGAGTTTGGTGCGGAACGCCTGGGTTTTACCGCTGTTGGAAAGGTCCATGATAGCCTCGGCGCCAAGCTCGATGGCCGTGTCGACCTTCTGCCACTCGACGGATTCGTCGGCAAGGTCGCCGGAAATGCCCAGGTTGACGTTGACCTTGGTGCGCAGGCCCTCGCCGACGCCTTCAGGCGACAGCGACGTGTGATGGATGTTGGCCGGGATGGCGATGCGGCCGGCGGCGACGCCCTCGCGGATGAACTCGGGGCTGCGGCCTTCCTTCTCGGCGACCACGCGCATGGCGGGCGTGATCTGCCCCGTGCGGGCGAAATCGATTTGCGTGATGAGGTTCGAGGATTCGTTACCCATAGATGCTCCCTTCGTTGGCATTACCCATGCAGGTTCGGCGGGTCGAGGCTTATGCGGGGCCTCCTCTCAGCCTGCCCGGCGCACAGCGCTAGCAAGCTCCCCCGATATACGGTTGTTGCGGCCGCTATTATATCCCCGGCTGCTCAGAAGTTTCCCCAGGCAAAGGATAAAAGACATAAAGCGTGCCCGACTCCACGGCGATGGTGGCCTCTTCGCCGATCAGCTCGTTGGAAAGACCGAGGCTGGTTCGATTGGTAAGAGGCTCGTCGTCAAGCGAATACTCCAGGCCCCGCTCGATGACGCCCTCGGCGCGATCGTTTGCAGCGAAGACCGAGACCGTGCCCTTTTCCACGTTGTCAGGCAGGGTGAACACGTCAGGGCCGGTGACGCATCGGATGGCGAAACCATCGGCGATGCCGGTGACGTAGAACCCGCGCTCCGAATACGCGGCGAACAGCTGCAAGTTGGCCAGCGTATGGTCGAGCCTGCCGCCGATGCCTCCGTATATGTAGATGTCGCTGTGATGATAGTTTGCCGCCCTTTGAAGAGCGAGCTCCATATCCGAGGCATCCTTGTTCACGGGGTGGCGCGAGACCCGCTTCGCACGGGGAACGTAGCCGAGGGAGTCGAAATCGCCCACGGCCATATCGGGCGCGACGCCGAGCCGATCGAGCGGGGCGAAACCGCCGTCGACGGCGATCACGAAGTCGAAAAACCCTTCGTTGTAGCGTGTCGTGAAATCTTGTTCGTTGAAATATGTGGCGCCAACCAGTGCACAGGTTGTCATGATGCTCCTTGTTTCGGTTCCGATATGGTAGAATACCACACTGCGAGCGGGCCAGACGATCGCGCGTCGCCTTGAGCGGCGTGAGGAAAGTCCGGGCTCCAAAGGGCAAGATGCCAGCTAACGGCTGGGCGGGGCGACCCGACGGAAAGTGCCACAGAAAAGTAAACTCCCCCGCGCAAGCGGGAGAAAAGCTGAAACGGTGCGGTAAGAGCGCACCAGCGCGTTGGCAACAACGTGGCTTGGAAAACCCCATCTGGAGCAAGCGCAAATAGGAATGTCATACGGCCGCCCTTCCGTGCATTCGGGTTGCGTGCTTGAGACGCGCGGTGACGCGCGTTCGAGATAAATGGTCGTCCAACGACAGAACCCGGCTTATCGACTCGCTCGCGGTTTCAAAAGGCTCCCGTTTGGGAGCTTTTTTGTTTCATGAGCATCGCGCCTAACGACGTCCGGTGACGAATGATGTCTGGACGCGCGTTTTTAGCCAAGCCCCATTGGACCGGCGAATGCGGGTAGGTCAAGACGGACCATCTACTGGCTACTCTCACGTCCCTGAGCCGAACGAACAATCCACTTGAACGCGACCTTCTAGCGGCCAAATGACGATAGCCTGAGATGTATCAGGTATCGAACAGCGCCGATGCCTTTGATTTGGACTCGCGCTCCGCCTTCGCCTAACAAGCCAGACGCGTATTCATCGCTATAAGCTGCATTCCCCCTCTATAAGCCGAAAGCGGAGATCAAGCATATGCTTGATCTCCGCTTTTTGGTGCGCATTGCGCAAAAACGCTGCATGAGAGCGAATGACCCTAGCAGTCATGTGATAATCCGCATTCCGCCTTTCGGCAAACCCGCAGGCATTTCCCGCTACAGATTAGTCCAGATCGTCGATCTCGAAATCATCGGCGGCATCGCCGAAACCGGAGAAGTCCTTCTCGACGCTGGAAGCCACAGGAGCGACCGAACCGGTAACTGCGGGCGATGCGGCAGTTACAGCAGCAGCCGGGACGGCGACCGGAACGGCCGGGGCGTCGTCATAGGCATCGGAGCCATCGACGGTGAGCGGAGCCTGCGGCGCAGTTGCGGCAGCCTCTTTCACGGCCGGCTCGGAGTCGACGTGCGTGGCATAGCGGCCATGCTGGCCGGACGTAAGGGCGCCGGCGGCCTTCGGGGCCTTCTCGCCGATCTCGGCAAGCCTACGAGAGGCGTCGGTGATGAAATCGTTGAGCAGGTCGCGATAATCCTCGCGCGCCTCCTCGCGATCGTTCTCGAGCTTATGGATAGCGTCGATAACCTTCTGGCGATCGTTCTCAGCCTTGTCGAGGATGCGGTCGGACTCGTCCTCGGCGTCCTTGATCGTGGCGGCAGCATCGGCCTTGGCGTTGGCCAAGATCTCGTCGGCGGAGCGCTGGGCGATGATGAGCGCCTGGGCGATGGCGTTGCCGTCGGCCTTCTTGGACTCGAGCTGCTTCTCAAGCTCGGCGATGCGGGCGTCGCGCTCGGCGATGGCGGCATCCTTCTCGGCCAGGATGGCCGGGTCGACGGAAGCTGCGGGCTGGTCGTCCTGCTCGGCGGCGGGCTCGGGCTCGGGCTCGTCGAACACCTCGTCGTCGAAGGTGGCCGGGCGGTCGAAGCCGGCGAACGTGTCCTCGCCGATCTGGCTTTGCAGCGAGGCGATCTGCTGATTCAGGCCGTCGATCTCATCGGCGACGTGCTCGAGGAAGACATCGACCTCGTCGACATCATAGCCCTTGCGATCGATGGAGAAGCTTTGGTTATGGATTTCAGCAGAGGTGATAGCCATCTTTGTATCCCTTCATCTGATGTGCGGGAATGCGCAGGTGCGCACCTAGAACAAGTTTACCAACAAACGTACACCGAATTGTAGTACAAGCAGCGCTACGATGGGCGTTACGTCCACCATACCTCCAATAGGGGGAATCAGGCGCTTGAACAGGTTCAAATACGGGTCGCATATGCGTGCGAGCACGTTGTTGATGTCTGCGAGGATGCCCCGATCGGTCGGGAACCATGACAGCATGACGTATACGAAGATGATCATGCTGTACGCATCGGAAAGCGACACGATAAGGTACTTCAAGCTGAGCATGCGGGCTGTTTCGCTCCTTGCTAACGCCCCGGGCGCCAAGCCCGGGGGTAGGTTTCAATACGTAAAGGTTACAGGATGCCCTGCGAGCGCAGGCTTGCACGCTCGGCTTCGCTGAGAGCCGCCCCGCGGGCGATGACGAACACCTTGTCCGCGATGCAGTCGACGCTGGCATCGAGGGCGCTGGAAACGCCGAACGAGAAGTCGAGCACGCGCTTTGCGAGCGCATCGGGGGTTTCCTTGAGCGCGAGCACCACGGCGTCGCCGGCCTTAAGGGCTTTTGCGACCTTCTCGCACTCGCCGTAGCTGGCGGGCTTGACGATGGTGACCGAGCGCGTGGGGCTGTGCGTGCCCGTTGCGGTGCCCTCGTAGGCCTTGTACGGATCGAACGAGGAAGCGGCGGAAGCGGCCTTGGCTGCCGCCGTGAACGCACCCTCGATGGGCTTCGCGGCCGTTTGGACGGCCGGCGCGGCACTGGATTCGGCAGCCTCGGCAGCAGTGGTGCTGAACAAGGCGTTCAGGCTTTCCGAACGCTCCTGGCTAGCGGCTGCCGCGGCCCTGGCGTTGGGCGTGTTGGCCGGAGCGGTGAACGCCGGGTCGACCATGGTGCGGTTGCCGAAGGATGCGGAGCTGACCTTGCGCGGGGGCAGCGGGTCGCGGTTCAGGCTGTCGGGCACGGTGGTATGCGCGCGCACGTCGTCGATGGAGACGAGTTTGGCGGGGCGATACCCGCCCGAGCCGACCGAGGTACGGGCGTGGTTGCCACGCGCAGGGCGCGTGGTGACCGAATCGTACGGATCGTAGTTCGAGCTGGGGGCAGCATCGTCCTCTTCGTAGTCGTCGTCGTAATCGTCGTAGTCGCCGGAACCGTAATCGTCGTAGTCCTTGCGGCCGCGATCGTAGTAATCGCCGCCATCGGAGAACCCGAGCTTGGACTTGATGCTGTCGAGCATGCCTTCGGGCTTGTTGAACTTGGGCATTGCCATACCGCTCTCCTGCTTCGTTTCTTTAGGACGGCGGTCGACGCCGCCGCTGCATGTTCGGTATTGCGGACGCGAGCCTTATGCCTGAACGGACTCGAAGGAGTCGCTGAACAGAGCTCGGCCTATCCGCACCATGGTAGCACCCGCGCAAACGGCCTCGCGCCAGTCCTCGCTCATGCCCATGGAAAGTTCATTGAAGCGTGCGGCCTGCTCAGAGGGAAGCTGGCTGCGCAGCGTGTCGCGCAAAGCCGCTAGATCATCAAAACACTTGCGCGCCACATCCAGGTTACCCTGCGGGGCCATGGTCATAAGGCCGCGTACAGCGATATGAGGGAACGTTTCGGCAAGCTTGAGCGCATGAAGCGCCTGGTCAGGGGCGAAACCGCTTTTGCTTTCCTCCCCCGACACGTTGACCTCGAGCAGGATGTCCTGCACCTTGTCAAGACGCTCGGCCGCCTGGTCGAATTTAGCGAAATGCTCTTCTTTGCACACGGAGTGGACGAGCGTTGCGCAGGCGACGATCTCGGGGATCTTGCGCGACTGGACGTTTCCGATGAAATGCCAGGTTTGCTCCGGCAGCTGCGCCACCTTGGCGGCAAGCACGTCGGGGCGGTTCTCGCCGAAATCATGGGCGCCCGCGGCGATGGCCGCAGAGATAGCGGGCGCATCGACCGTCTTGGAAACGGCGATGACCTTCACTTCGCGCGGGTCGCGCCCGCACGAGGCGCACACGCGGGCAAGCTCTTCGAGCGTTTCCTGATAATGCTGAGCGAATGGCATGGCTATGCTTCCTTTCGAAACGCGATGGCGC
>ERZ1034913.1848-NODE-1848-length-11788-cov-10.483849_pt1 | contig 11788 bp, 13 predicted proteins | sample MGYA00520697_ERZ1034913 | MGnify/ENA primary metagenome ERZ1034913 (study PRJEB33766, sample SAMN09781786) | gut metagenome | biome: gut microbiome | host: Homo sapiens | place: Madagascar | study: EMG produced TPA metagenomics assembly of the PRJNA485056 data... | reverse complement strand
GGGGTAACGGGGGCAGGTGCGCCGGGGGCGGGAGCACCAGGCGCGGGCGCAGCAAAAGTGCCGGGAGCCGGTGCTGCAGCCGCAACAGGTGCGGCGGCGGGAACTTCTCCGGCCGGAGCGGCGACTGGCACTTCTGCCGCCGGGACGGGAGCTGCAGGAGCTTCTTGTGCGGGGACTGGTTCGGGAACCGCCGGGAAGGCCGGCTCGGCCGCGGGCTGTTCCGCGCCGGGGAATGCGGGTGCCGGCTCGGGCTGCGGTGCCGCGGCCTGTGGGGCCGGTACGGGTTCGGGGAATGCGGCGACGGGAGCGGGTGCTTCCGGCTGAGGCGCGGCTGCGGTGCCGTGTGGAGCGGAGCTGAGCACGGTCGAATCTTCGACGTTGTCGTTGCTGTTTGCTGCGGCGACCGCGAGCGTCTGCCCGCATTGCGTGCAGAATCGTGCGGCGCTGGACAGCGTGGCGCCGCAGTGAGGACATATCATAACAAGCCCCTTTCTTGGTTTGCTCTTCCCTCCTTATTGTACAGTCGCCACGCCATCTTCAGCAGCTTATTCGCGGTATTTGGGCGGGGTATATAAGATATGTTTTCGCCCCCATCGGGCAGGTAATCCGATATCCGATAGGGACGAAAACATGCCAATGCATTCTCTGTGCCTGTGGCGTCATCTGTCCATGAATACGTTGCCGTTGGCGGCGAGGCATGCCAGCACTTCCGGTTTCTTCATGTCATACGTCGTGTTGACGGTCTCTCCGGGAGCGGCGTGACCCATTGCGTTCGCCTCCTTCTCGTATTGTTCGACGGTGTAGGATTTCGGCACCAGCCCGGCGCGCTTAAGGCAATCGACTGCCCCCTCCTCATGAGACGCATACAGATTGGGATTGCCGACTTGTGCCATATACAACGCGTCCACCGAATCCACGGTGGCGATTCCACACGCGTTCAAGTCCTTGGCCTTTTTTGGATGTAGTCAAGGTCATCGGCTTTATCTGAAGGAAGTACGTCTCCCTGCGGCTGCTGGATGCCGTTGGAGTAAGTTTTCAGTGTCGGCCTCGGATAGCCCTTGTCTTGGACGCACGTGATGTATCGGCTCCATGCGGCCTTGTAATCGGACAGACTTATTTTGCCGCTTGTCGCGGCCTTGCGCGGTGTCGCTTTCTGCGCGGGGTCCATTCCGGAGTCCTGGCCGAGCAGCTGCGTCGCATAAGCCTGCAAAGATGAGGCGAGACGTTTCCCGCCCGATCCGGAATCCGTTGCTTGGTTCGTGTTCCGTGCCGTGCCGCATCCGCACAGCATCGCAATGGAAAGCGTAATGACGGCGATGACGGCGGTGGACATCGTCACCGTACGACGGGATGCCGGAATATGCCCCATTCTTACTCCGATCTGCATGATAATCTCCTCTTCGAAATTTCATCGATCTTTAATTTTAATATCTGAAAGACATCTCGGTCAAATGGTTGCGGACGTCATTTGGGGTCCGTATCGCAGTATATTTGCAGGGGAATGCTGTCATGCAGTGTAGCGTTGAGCGCAGGATAGTCATGAGGAGAGATTATGCGGTGTTCCCGTTGTGGTGCGAATGTCGTTGAGGGCGATAGATTCTGCGAGAACTGCGGGGCGCCCGTAGCCGTGCAGGCGGGTCCCGTGTGCCCGGTGTGCGGTCAGCAGTCGGAACCCGGCATGCGGTTCTGCCAGCAGTGCGGTGCCGAGCTGTCCTCCGGCCCGCAGCCTGCGCAGCCGGTGCCGACCGCACAGCCGGTGCCTGCTGGACAGCCTTATCAGGCTGTTCAGCAGTACGCGGGACAATACGGTGCCGCCCAGCCCGGTGCCGTCTTCCCGCCGCAGGCCGTGCAGCCGCCAGCCCAACCGTCACGGCCTGGAGAGTCCGCCGGCAAGGGCAAGAAGAAGACCGCGCTGATCGTCGGCATCATCATCGCCGTACTCGTCGTGGCGCTTGCCGCCGGATTCGGCGTCTGGTGGTTCATGCTGCGTGATTCCGGCACCCAATCGGCTCAGACGCAGTCGACATCCCAGCAGAGCGGCAAGACCAAGTCCGGCGACAGCAAGGCCGCGAAAGACGACAAGCCCTGCACCGCTGCGCCCGATGCCGAGCTGAGTTCCGTCGACCACAGCGACACCAATCTCGTCGCGCAGCTGCAGCTCACCTCCAACTGCGCGTCGACGAAGGACGGCGACACGGCGGAGTTCAAGGAATCCGACGTCAAGGTCAGCATCAAGGACGATGAAGGCAATGTCATCGCCTCGGCCGTCTTCGACTTCTCCAAGCAGCCGGTCAAGTTCAATGGCGAGACGGCCAACGTCGCGCTCGAATTCACCACGAGGCAGTACTGGCGCCCGTACGACCAGATCGAGACCGGCAGCGCCGAGGTCATCCTGCAGACCGGTCAGAGCGGCACCGGCGAGGCGGGCAGTGCGGACGGCGACGCGTTGGCAGGCTCCGACATCGACAGCGAGGACGCCGAGCGGTACGCGCAGCTTGCGTTGAGCTGGCAGCTCAAGCATGACGAATCCGCCGCATCCCGCTTCTACACCACCTACACCACGCAGCTGTCCAGCAAGAAAAACGACATGAAGGCCGACGGCAAGACCTGGCATTACGTGGACATCTACGAGCAGTTCCTGCAGCAGCGCATCAAGCACAAGAACGCGATCCTGATCTGGTCCGGCGATTACCCGACGTACACGAAGGCCGACGCTTCGACCGCGTATTACGTGATCCTGTCGGGTGATACGGTCGACTCGGTGAAGGCCGGCGACGCATGGTGCAAGTCGAACGGCTATGGTGCCGCGGATTGCGCGGTCGTGGATTTGCAGTAGGACGGATTACCCCCCCCTCCCAGTCGCTTCGCGACAGTCCCCGCAAGCTGTCGCGGGCATGGCGTAACTTAGAGAAGTTGCTGTTTTCAGCAGCGCGTATACACACTCCTGCCATGGATAGTCCATGGCCGACTAGTCCGAAGGAGGTGGGTGATGTCTGCGCATAAGTACGAACTGATGTTCATTGCCGATCCTGAGCTGGATGAGCGCGGTCTGAAGAAGTTGACCGAGCAGTATCTGGAGCTCGTCACCAAGGAAGGTGGTTCCGTCGAGAACACCGATATTTGGGGACGTCGCAAGCTCGCTTACGAGATTGACGGCAAGACCGAAGGCAACTACGTGGTGGTCAACTACACGACCACTCCCGAGGTCAGCGCCGAGCTCGATCGTGTGCTCAACCTGAACGAATCCGTCGTCCGCACGAAGATTCTTCGTAAAGACGCCAAGTAAGCCGTATGAGTTTCTGATTGTTCGCGACTCGCTGAACCAAAGGTAAGAAGGTAAGTCATGGCAGGCGAAACCATCATCACCGTGGTGGGCAACCTCACGGCAGATCCCGAACTGAGGACCACGGGAAACGGCGCTTCCGTCGCCAGTTTCACCATCGCCTCTACCGCGCGTACCTACAATCGCAACACCGGGCAGTTCGAGGACGGCAATGCGCTGTTCATGCGCTGCTCCGCCTGGCGCGATCTCGCCGAGCATTGCGCCAGCACGCTGTCCAAAGGCATGCGTGTCATCGCGCAGGGGCGTCTCCAGCAGCGCTCGTATCAGGCGCAGGACGGCTCGAACCGCACCGTCATCGAGATGACGATTGATGAGATCGGCCCGTCGCTGCGTTACGCGACCGCGCAGGTCACGCGCACGTCCAGCGGCAACGGCCAAGGCGGATTCGCCGGTCGTGGCAATGGCGGCAATGGCGGATTCAACGCCGGTCAGGGCAATGGCGGCGGTTTCGGCGGCAACGCCGGCGGCTACCAGGGTGGCCGTGGCAATGGCGGCTTCAGCGGTGGCTATCAGGGTGGCGGCAATGGCGGCTACCAGGGTGGCGCGTCCGCTGCGGGCAACGCCGGCCAGAGCGCCGCGCCCGCGACCGATCCGTGGGGCACGTCCGGCGATGCCGGCTCGTCCTTCGGTTCGTTCGGCGGCTCGTCCGATTTCGGTGGCGATTCGCAGGAACCCGAGTTCTGATGCCCGTCCGCGGCCATATGAAGCCGCGCGACGCACGTAACAATCCAGAAGCAAGCATTCAATCGTAATTTTCAAGGAGAACATCATGTCACGTAAGAGGCCGCAACCGCCGGTCAAGCCGTTCAAGAAGAAGCCGAATCCGCTGAAGGCCGCCAAGGTCACCGAGATCGATTACAAGGACGTCGCGCTGCTGCGCAAGTTCATCTCCGATCGCGGCAAGATTCGTTCCCGCCGTATCACCGGCGTGACCGTGCAGGAACAGCGCGAGCTCTCCAAGGCGATCAAGAACGCCCGCGAGATGGCCCTGCTGCCGTACGCCACCACCGGTCGCTGAGTTAGGGAGGATAAGAAATGGCTGAATCCAAGGTTATTCTCACCCAGACCGTTGCCAACCTGGGCCACTCCGGCGATGTCGTCGCCGTCCGCTCCGGCTACGCCCGCAACTACCTGATCCCGCAGGGCCTCGCCTTCGCGTGGACCAAGGGCGCCGAAGCTCAGATCGTGCAGATGAAGCGCGCTCGCCTGGCCAAGGCCGTCGCCACCCGCGAGGATGCCGTCGCCGCCAAGGCCGCCATCGAGGGCACTACCGTCGAGATCGCTGCCAAGGTTTCCGAGTCCGGCAAGCTGTTCGGTAGCGTCACCGCCGAGCAGATCGCGCTGGCTCTCTCCGACAAGGCCGCGGTCAACCCGAAGGCCATCGAGGTCGAGCCGATCAAGACCACCGGCGACTTCCCGGCTAAGGCCGCCCTGCACCCGGAGATCACCGCCTCCTTCTTCGTGAAGGTCGTCGCCGAGTAACTCCGGCCCATCAGACAGATTATCGTCTGAGCTTAAGCATCAGCCCCTCCGCCGCTCCGCGCGGCGAGGGGCTTTTTGTATTGTTCCAAGTCGCAGCGAATGATTCTCAATAAGGAAGGTGCGAGGATTGCGAACATTTACGCACAAGTGAACAATATGAGAAAACGCTGTTTTCCAAGGATTTGCGGACATTGATGTTCATTTGGAGTTGCGGCGGGCTCGCACCTTTCTTAATGAGAATGATTTGCTGCGAGGATGGGCGTTCTCAAGACGCGGAAGCCAAGCCAGCCCCGTTCAACTCGTTGACAGCGGCGAACGGCATCACCCTCAAAGCCGGTGAGTCCCTGCTGCTCAAGGCCGGCGCCACCTGCACCAGCGCGACCCAGACCATCGACGGCGCCTCGGTCAAGACCGGCCTGCGCGTCATCAACTCCAAAGGCACCAAGGACGCGCCCATCACCATCGGAGCGTACGGCGAAGGCGCCGCGCCCATCATCGCCGGTGCGGGCGTCAGCGAGACCATCCTGCTGAAGAACTCCGAATACATCACAGTGCAGGGCTTCGAAGTCACCAACACTGATGCGAACGCGGCCGATTACGAGAAATACATGCGCCGCGGCATCGCCGTGGACGCTCGGCAACGCCGACAACACGAAGAACAACGACACCGGCGGTGCCACTCGGCGCCCGAAGTCCGAACTGAACCAGGCCGACGCCGTAGTCTCCGGCGAGTACGCGGCGAAACTCGGCGAACAGCTCACCCCGTACAAGGGCGACACCCCGTCCACGCTCAAGGTGCAGGTCAAGTCCAACCTCGCGTCGCTTGGCGCCGCCAGCTCGTTCAGCCAGTACCGCAAGACCGTGCTGAGCGAGACCGTGGACGCCGAAAGCAAGGAAGGCGGCAAAATTCACTACAGCGGGTCGTTCATCGTGCCGCTCGACGTGGACCCGTATGCCGCGCTGTGGGTCGCCATCTCGCAGACCGATCCGGCCTCCGGCTCGTTCGCGTACATCGACAACGTCACGCTCGTCGAGGACTCCGCGGCCGTGTCCGACGTCGCGTCGATCGCCGTGACCACTCAGCCGACCAAGACCGAATACGCCATCGGCGACGCGCTCGACCTGAGCGGCATGGCCGTCACCGCCACGATGTCTGACGGCACACCGCCGAGCTCGGCGAGGGCGGATACACGGTCTCCGAGTTCGACTCGTCGACCGCCGGCGAAAAGACCATCACGGTGACGTACGCCGCCGATACCTCGCTTACCGCCACGTTCAAGGGGACGGTGAAGGAGGCCGAGCCGGTCGACACCGTGCCGCCGGTGATTTCCGGTGCGGATGACGTGGCCGTGGAGTTCGGTGCGTCGTTTGATCCGATGGCGGGTGTGAAGGTGGTTGATGATGTGGACGGTGATGTGACCGGTGCCGTGAAGGTGTCCGGTGACACGGTGGACACGAGCAAGCCCGGCGCGTACACGTTGGTGTACACGGTGAGCGATGCGGCCGGTAACGAGGCGTCCGTGACCCGTGTGGCCACCGTCAAGGAGAAGTCCGGCGAGACGCCCGTCGAGCCTGGCGACAAGGAGTCCGGCAAGGAGCCGGGCAAGGATACCGACAAGGACGGTGATAAGGACGACCAAGGCGACAAGAAGCCGGGCCTGTCCGCGACTGGCGCCTCGGTGTCCGTCGTCGCCATCGCCGCAATCGGCCTGCTTGCGACGGGCACCGTGTCTGTGGCGGTTCGCCGCCGTCGCGACATCTAAGGCGCGGATTTCCTGAGTCGCGTTGGCCCTGAGCGGCTCAGGGCCAACGCATGGCATTGATGCCGGTCGAATGGCTGTCCCATTCGACCGGCATCTTCGTCTATTTTGGCCTTTCCCGGCGTGATTCCACGATGTATGTGCTGCTATCTTCGTTTCGAGGGGTTGATTCCACTGCCTGGGAACATCTATCTGCGTTTCAGGGGGTGGCCAAAACACTATGCACGGAGTATATAGGGCATTTGCTCATTGAAATCATGCGGTTTGCGTGATGTTTATACTTTGCTACCAACCCCCTGAAACGCAGATAGATGTTCGTCGCTGCCTGAATCAACCCCTTGAAACGCAGATAGGGGCGGATTGCGAGGATCACCCGGGCGGGGGCATGCTTCCAGCGACGAATTAGGGGTGATTTGACTCGGGCGCACCCTCTCGACGAAAACAAAAAAGGTCAGAATCTTTCGATTCCGACCTTGCTTGTGCCCCCGCAGGGATTCGAACCCTGGACACGCTGATTAAGAGTCAGCTGCTCTAACCAACTGAGCTACAGGGGCGTTGGTCATTTCTTGAGCCGAGTGATAACTATACTCGGAACTCGCTGCGATGCAAATCGGCATGTCGCGTACGGCGTGTCGCGAGTAATTCCAATGGGTTCCACATGACTGCACCCAAGTGTGCATGGCAGGGCAGGGTGTGAATCACCGGGGATTCTGCCGTCCAATCCGCCCGTATCGCCGTTCGTCAAGGGGTAAAGTGTACAATCACGTCGTTTGCTTTCGCACCCAGCGAAATTGAGTCGCCGGGAGTACGAGAGAAATCCAATCATCCAGAGACCGTGAGCAGTCAGCCATGTCTGCGATGCGGTGGAGAGAAAAGAAGAAGCCGTGGAATATTCCCTCTTTACCAAGCTGGCTGCCGAGTTCTTCGGCACCGCCATCCTGATGATCTTCGGCAATGGCTCGGTCGCCAACGTCGAACTCAAGAACACGAAGGGCCACCACGCCGGATGGCTGAACATCGCCATGGGCTACGGTTTCGGCGTCATGTTCCCGGTGCTCATGTTCGGCGGCGTGTCCGGCGCCCACATCAACCCGGCCATGACCCTCGCCCAGGCGATCAACGGGCTGTTCCCGTGGAGCGACGTGCTGCCGTACATCGTGGCGCAGCTGCTCGGCGCACTGCTGGGACAGTTCATCGTGTACCTGACGTATTACCCGCACTACAAGGAGACCGAGGACGCGGAAGCGATCCTCGGCACGTTCTGCACGACCGACGCCGACAACGACAAGATCAACTACTTCCTCAACGAGATGTTTGGCACGCTGGTGCTGGTGTTCGGTGCGCTGTGCTGCCTGATGCTGCCGTGGGGTTCGAAGGATTTGGCGGCCGCGTCGATCGTGGTTGGCTTCATCGTATGGGGCTTGGTGACCTCGATGGGTGGCCCGACCGGCCCCGGCCTGAATCCGGCCCGCGACCTGATGCCGCGTCTGCTGCACGCGATTCTGCCGATTCCGAACAAGGGCACCTCGCGTTGGGGAGAGGCGTGGATTCCGGTCGTCGCTCCGATTGTGGGCGCCATCGTCGGCGCGTGGCTGTACGTGTTCTTCTTCGCGTGATTTTTGCGCGAACCGCGTGAGCCGCGGCGGGCTCGCATGACGCCACGCGTGTTGCGCGGCCCCACGGCTGACGGGATACAATGCAGGGAGAGGCACCTGCGAAAAGCGTGCCCTTGTGCTCGCGCTTTCGCGGGGCGGCGCGGCTTGACCTATGACGTTGCTGGGAGTGATTGAAGTTGCAGCGGTTGCGTGGTGACGATATGCGTCGGGTGTTCCGCACCCGGCGCATTGCCGTATGTGCGGGATTGATTTTGGCGCTCGTGTTGTTTGTTCTTGCGGTGCGGGCGAGCGTACTTCGCGTGCCGGGCATGGGCGGTGAGCGGTCGTCCATCGCGCAGCCAGGTGCAACAGCGCAGCCGCGGTCTGCGGGGGAGCAGAAGGGCGGCGATTCCGCGAAATCGTCGGCCACCGCGAAATCCACCAATTCCGAGGCACAGTCAAACGGGTATGACCCCTCGAAGCCGTTCTCGCAGGCGCAGCGGCGCGAGATTCTCGAGAAGGCGCAGCAGACCGCGGCGGCCAGCGGCAAACCCCGTCACGAATACCATTACTGCGTGTCCACCAAGGGGAGCGTCGGCGATACCGGCGAGTTCGGGCGCACGGTGTACGCGACGCTGAATGATTCGCGTGGGTGGCCCCGTGCCGGTCTCACGTTCGTGGAGAGCGGTTCCAGCAAGTGCGACATGACGTATATCCTGGCCGCGGCGGAGTATATGAAATCGTTTTCGTCGCTTTGCTCGTCGCAGTACAGCTGCCGCGTCGGCAATCAGGTGATCATCAATTATGACCGTTGGCGCGAGCCGACCGACAGCTGGCTGAAGGGCGGCGGCAATCTGGCGAATTATCGCACGATGGTCATCAACCATGAGACCGGTCACCGGCTCGACCATCGCGACAATGAGACCGTATGCCAGCAGGCAGGCAAGCCGGCGCCGCTGATGCAGCAGCAATCGATATCGTTGCGCGGCTGCACGATCAACGAATGGCCGCTCGACTCGGAGCTCTGGGCGCGGTGGTGATCGGACGATTCGCGCCGACGCCGTCCGGACGAATGCATATCGGTAACGTGTATGCGATGCTGGGTGCGTGGCTGTCGGCTCGTGCGGGTGGCCCAGAGCGTACAAGCCGGACGGGCGGTGGAGCGGGCGATGCGGATTGCCTGAATAACGTGAATCGCGTGGATGGCATGAGTGGCGCAGCCGATCCAGGCGATGCGGATGGCGGGCGAGGGCGCATGCTGCTGCGCATTGAGGACATCGACACCCCGCGCGTGCTGCCGGACGCGGACCGCTGGATCATGGACGATCTGGCATGGTTGGGACTGGACTGGGATGGAGAGCCGGTATACCAGTCGCGGCGGCTCGACATCTACGAGCAGGCGTTGCGCGCGCTTCAGGGCATTGACTTGCGAGACGCCGCCGCGTTCGGTGGCCGTGATGGCGTTGACGGCACCGAGACCACTGCGCTGATATACCCGTGTTTCTGTTCGCGCGCCGACATCCGTGCGGCCTCGGCGCCGCAGGAAGGCGACCGTTTCGTCATGTATCCCGGCACATGCCGGCGCGCGCTCGCCGAGCATCCGCGACAGGTCGAGCAACGCTTGGCGAATGGTGATCGGCATTCGCTGCGCATCGCCATGCCTGTCGCCGGCGACGCGCGTGCCGTGGTCACCGTGCATGATCGCGTGTTCGGGAACTGCCGATTCGATTTGCCGCGCGATTTGGGCGATACGGTGGTGCGACGGGCGGATGGTCTGTTCGCCTATCAGCTGGTTGTCACGGTTGACGACTTGCTGATGGGTGTGGATGACATTGTTCGCGGGCGTGACCTGTTGCGATCCGCCGCGCTGCAGCTGTACATCCGTGAGCGGCTGCTCGACGCCGGCTTCGGGGATAGCTCGGATGGCGGCGTTGCCGCGGCTCATCGTGATATCCGTTTTGCACATCTTCCGCTGATCGACAATGCGGCCGGGCGGCGGCTCGCCAAGCGTGAACGGTCGCTGGATATGGGAACGTTACGCAAACATGGCGTCACGGCGCATCGGGTGATCGGCTATTGCGCGTGGCTGCTCGGATTGCAGCAAGAGCCCGAGCCGTGCGCTGCTGCCGACCTGTTGCATGGATTTTCGTGGGATGCGCTCGCCGCAGATTCGCAGGATCGTTCCATCCCCGACGACCCGTTCAGCATCGGATTGTGAGATTCCTCCTCTATATGCTGCGTGCGGAGCCGTTTCGCGCTTCGCCCCCCCGTCTCGCATCGCTCGACACCCCGCCAGCGGGGTCCGCACCGGAAGTTCCCGGTTTCTCTAGCCGATTCGCCCTCATCCGTGGGCATACTAATATATGGTGCAGCAAGACGGATAGGGAGCATATGATGACCGCTTACATGGATCACAAGGATCTGACCAATGAAAGCATTGACGAGACGCGGGCGACGCAGATTCGCGATGGCGTGCATCGCGTGCTTGACGCCATCGCCGAAGCCGAGTCGGCGGCCGGTCGCGCTCCCGGTTCGGTGAAGCTGCTGGCGGCGACGAAGACCCGTGACGTCGGCGAGATCATGGCGGCGATCGATGCGGGCGTCCGCATGATAGGCGAGAACCGCCCGCAGGAGGTCATGGCCAAGGCCGAGGGACTGCGTCGCCTGTGCGCGGACCGGGGATTTGCGCTCGGCACAGGCGACGGCGACACCACTCGACCGTCTGACGCCGAACACATCCCGTTCCATCTCATCGGCCAGCTGCAGGCCAACAAGATCGGTAAAATCCTCCCCGACGTCAACACCATCGAATCGGTGGACGGCGTTGAACTGGCGCAGCGCATCGCCCGCCGTGCCGTCGCCCGTGGAATCACGGTCGGTGTGCTTCTGGAAGTCAACGAGTCCGGGGAGGCATCGAAATCGGGTTGCGACCCGCAGGCTGCCGTCGACATCGCCGCACAGATCGCGCAGCTGGACGGCATCCGGCTCGAAGGCCTGATGACCATCGGCGCGCACGTCGATGACGAGACCACGATTCGCGCCTGCTTTGCGCATCTGCGCGGCACGCGCGACACGATTCTCGCCTCTCGCGCGCCCGGCACCGAGCACTGCACGGAACTGTCGATGGGCATGACGCACGACATGGCGCTCGCCATCGCGGAGGGTGCGACGATTGTGCGCGTCGGAACGGCGATTTTCGGCGAACGCGTGTTCATCTGACGGATTGCGGCAGGCCTCGGCGGAATGCTCATGTACGGTAAGGAAGCAAGCAACCGAAAACAAGAGATAGACCGCCAGCACTACACTATTCCGAACCAAAGACCAAAAGATAAGCATTGTGGGAAAATCTAAACTTTTGGATTTTCCTACAATGCCGACTACGGCGGAATCCCTCCCACTCCTTATATATTTCTTTCTGTATACATTGAATTTGTATTTAGTAAAATGCAGACAACACCACGGATCGGCTTTTGGTTGGACAATTCCAACCAAACACCACAGCAGACAGCAGAAAACATTCTGAACGCTAGGAAGCCGGTATGATTGTTACATATAAGGGGAAGAAAAATTTCTTTTAGGTACTTGCTTTCCTAAAACTGATGTGATAC
>ERZ1034913.1847-NODE-1847-length-11794-cov-4.628844_pt1 | contig 11794 bp, 4 predicted proteins | sample MGYA00520697_ERZ1034913 | MGnify/ENA primary metagenome ERZ1034913 (study PRJEB33766, sample SAMN09781786) | gut metagenome | biome: gut microbiome | host: Homo sapiens | place: Madagascar | study: EMG produced TPA metagenomics assembly of the PRJNA485056 data... | reverse complement strand
AAAAATGTAATGAAAGCGCAGCAGTCACTGGAAAAGCTCCAGGAAAAACAGCAGAAATTCAAAAACTCTGGCAAATCCAAAGAAAATCAGCAATGGAAGAGTCTTGCAGTTGATATTGCTCGAGCAGAGACAAAACTTAATGAATACAAGAATACTGCAACCGAAATGGAAATATCGGGAACTGCATTTAAGCTAACGCCTACAGATGAATATCGAAACATCAGAAATTCTGTAAAAACTTTGAATGAGGAAATAGAAAAGTATGAGAAAAAAGGCGAAAAACTTGAGGCAATGGGCGTAAAAAAAGAAAGTAAGCAATGGAGAAGCCTCATATACGATATTGACCAAGCTCGTACGCAGTTGTATGAGTATGAAGAAACGCTGGAATTGTTAGAAAAATCAGGAAAATCAACTCGGGCAGTGCCAACAGAAGATTATCAAAAATTACAAAATGATATTTTAAAAGTAAATAAAGAACTTGATACTTATCACGAAAAAGAGAATAAGCTCAAAGCTTTGGGCGTATCAAAAGAAAGCCGGGAATGGAAAAACCTTACATATGATATTGATCAAGCAAAGATAGCTGTAGAGGAGTATAAAACAAAAGCAAGACAGATGGAATCCTCAAATACAGATGTAAAACGGCCGGTATCCCTTCCAAAGCAGGCATTGAATTTAGGAACAGGAATTTTCAAAGGAATTGGAACAACTGTTTCGAAGGGATGGGGAGGTTTTACAAAGTTTCTGGGAGGCGTTGGAAACATTGCATCTTCCTTCACCGGTGTGATCAGAAAATGTTCTGGTGCTTACGCTGCACTGATCCAGAAGTTTACATCAGGTATTCCGTTCCTGAACCGGACAAAATCTTCATTCAATGGACTGGGAACATCCGGCCGGGGACTGACAGGCATCCTGAAAACAATCGGAATGACTGCAAAATTCATGTTTGCAAGCTTTGTGATCCGAGGAGCTGTAGATGGAGCCAAGCAGGGGATGCAGAACCTTGCACAGTACAGTGGAGAGACGAACAGAAGCATTTCTCTGCTGATGTCTTCCCTGACACAGCTTAAGAATTCACTTGCCACAGCCTTTGCACCAATCCTGAATGTCGTAGCACCAATTCTGAACAGTTTTCTCCAAATGGTGATCAACGTGGTGAATTCCATTGGCCAGCTGATGGGGGCCCTCACAGGCAAAACCACCATGGTCACAGCCAAGAAGGTCAATCAGGATTATGCAGCAAGCCTGAACAGTGCGTCAACGGGTCTGAAGAATAATGCAAAGAACGCTGATACAGCATCAAAAGCGGCAAAACAATATCAGCGTACCCTACTGGGCTTCGATCAGATCAACAAGCTGAATGATGATTCAGACAATTCTGGATCAGGAGGAACAGGAAGCGGAATGGATACATCACCGCTTGGTGGTGTTAATGATATGTTCCAGACAACGGCTATTAAGAGCCGTTTCAAAGATCTTGCAAAGCTGATCAAAGATTCCTGGAGGTCCGGTGACTTCACAGAGCTTGGAACGATAGTTGGCAATAAGCTCAATGATGCGCTGGAACGTATTCCATGGGACAAGATCCAGAACACCTGTAATAAGATTGCAAAAAGCATTGCTACTTTTCTGAATGGGTTTATTGAAGCTGCGGATTGGAAATTAGTTGGAAATACATTTTCCAAAGGGCTGAACACTGTCTTTGGATTTGCAGATACCTTTGCAAAGAATTTCCATTGGAACAGTCTTGGAAAAGCGATCGGGGATGGAATCAATGGTGCTCTGGAAGGACTTGACTGGAATCTGATCAAAGGGACAGTACATGATACCGTATTTGGCTTAATAAGCACGCTGAATACAGCGATTGCAACAACGAATTGGAACATAGTTGGAAAAACGGTTGGGGAATGCTTTAACACACGACTGGAAGCACTTTATACCGCAGTTCATAACTTTAACTGGCGAGGCCTTGGAACTGCACTGGCAGATCTCGTAACCAACACGGTCAAAACCATTGATGCTGAAAAAATAGGACAGACCTTATCCGATGGAATAAAAGGCTTTTTTGATTTTGCAATCTCCGCAATCGAGCATATGGATTGGTGGTCCATGGGGGACACCATCTATAACAAAGCAAAAGATCTGCTGATAAACATTGACTGGAACGGTATTGCTGACAGAGTTTTTGAAGCGATTGGAGCTGCATTTGGAGGCTTTGCTGCATTTATTGGCGGCATCTTTAAAAATGCGGTTGCAGATGCAAAGAAATATATTATAAAGCATTTCACAGAAGCCGGAAAATTCACCTGGGTAGGATTTAAAAATGGTGTGTTGCAGTCGTTTAAAGACGTAGGAAACTGGATTAAGACACACATTTTCACACCATTTATAAACGGATTCAAAAAAGCTTTCGGAATCCATTCACCATCAACTGTAATGAAAGAACAAGGTGGATTTATCATTGCAGGATTATTCAATGGCCTGAAAGCAGGTATGCCAGGAGTTTTGGAGTGGATAGGAAAAATTCCCGGATGGACGAAAGATAAGCTTGGAAACGCCAAGAACTGGCTGCCTGGAAAAGGCAAGGATGCCATCACAGGGCTGAAGAATGGATGGGAAGCTGTAAGAGAATCTGTATTTTTAAGCAGAGCACGAAGAATCGGCAGTCAAACATTCAAAACTATTGGAGATATCAAAAGCAAAGTGACACCAAAAGGAAGGGATATCATCAGCGGCATGAAAGCTGGATTAAACAACAACTGGAGCTCTTTATCAGGGCAGTTAAACAGTATACCTGGAAAAGTAGCAAATGCGATTCCGAGTTTATACAATGTTGGCCAGAATGTTATACAGACCTTTGCAAATGGTTTTTCCAGCATACATATTCCAATGCCACACATTGGATGGGACTGGGAAGGTGGAACACTCAAAGTTGGAAACGTTAAGTTCTCACTGCCACGGTTCAATCTGAAATGGTATGCAAACGGTGGATTCCCGGATATGGGGGAAATGTTCATTGCAAGAGAGTCCGGGCCGGAGCTTGTCGGAAGGATGGGCAACCGTTCTGCGGTAGCAAATAATAACCAGATCATAGCCGGAATCCGTGCAGGTGTATTTGAAGCGGTTGTAAATGCTTTTGAAAGCATGCAGGGCAGCAGTAACCGTAGCCAGGAGATCCGTATCTATCTGGAAGGCGATGCAAAGAAACTATTCAAGATGATCCGACAGGAAGGGAACAACTATCAGAAACAGACCGGAAATCCGGTATTTGGATAAGGAGGCGGTAAAGTGACAGATGACATTATTATTGACGGAGTTACGATGCCGACTCCGGCCCTTTCGGGTTTGACGATAAAAAAAGAAAAAATCTGGTCAAATAATACAGGACGTGCTGCAGATGGTGAGATGATGGGCGATCTTATCACCATTAAATATACGCTTGAAATTACATGGCCGATGTTAAGCAGAGCAGATACAGCAAAGATTGATGCAGCAATCAGCCCTGCTTTTTTCAATGTGACATTTACGGATCCAGGAAGCAATTCCAGGATAACAAAGAGGTGTTATTCCAATACGCCAACTTATCCAGTATACAGTTATGCGGATGGAGTGAAGACGTATAAAGGAGTAGGCGCAACATTGATAGGAAAATAGAAAGGAAACAATCATGAAGATGAAAAACAGTGAGATCGTAGCATTTTTAAATACTTGTGCGGGATTGAGAGAAAAACGTCTGCCGGTCCGGCTTGCATATGCGATCAAGAAAAACATATCTTCTGTCCAGGCGGCGGCATCAGTTTACATGGATGAAAGAAAAGAACTTATTGACCGATATGCAAAAAAAGATGAAAACGGTGAATATCTGGAAGAAGATAACTGTTACATCATGAAAGACAAAGCCGGATTCGAAAAAGATATGGACGAGCTTCTGGGAATCGAGACAGAAGTGGAGATCCATACCGTTTCCATTGCAGTAGTTGAAAAATGTGATGATGATCCGAAATATGATGCACTGACTATGGAAGAACTGGATGTCATTGACTACATGCTGACAGAATAAGGGGGGCGGTCCTGTGTATCAGTCAACAGCAGCATTCGGAAACCTGGTACAGCAGGATTCACGAACTTTTAAAGCACTGCTTACATATGAAGCTGTATCCATCACAAAGGTTAAAAGTATCAAGCTTACCGGTGGATCAGAAGGAGGGGATGATTTTTCCCTGGGTTCGACCATGTCCCAGTACATCGAGGTAACAATCCCGGATGGAAACCTCCTGATCGAGGGAAAAGAGATCCTTTTGCAGATCGGAATGGATGTGAATGGCCTGACGGAATATGTCCCCATGGGATACTTCACAGCAGGAAAGCCAAAGAAAGCAGACGATCAGATCACATTTACGGCTTACGACCGTATGATGAACACAGAGCGGACATTCTCCATGAATGGCACATCTACAAATACGGTAGCTGTATTGAAAAAGATATCAGCGATTACAGGCGTTCCGGTAGTGACATCAGGGCTGACTGCCATTCCCATGATCGTTCCAAAAGGTTATAGCTGCAGAGAAGTCCTTTCTTACGTGGCACAGCTCCATGGGACATTTGCAGTATGCAACCGTGCAGGCCAGATAGAACTACACACCTACGAAGATCCAGATTATAAGGCAGGGCCGGGTCGGTACTGGGGGAACTTCGAACATAATGATTATGTATTCGATGTTTCAAAGCTCGTGTGTTACACAGGCCAGGACAAAGACGGGAACAGCATTTCAATTTCTTCCGGATCCGGGGCAAGATCGGTGTCTTTTTCCAATCCATTCATGACACAGACGATCCTTAATAACGTGCTTACATCGTTTAAGGGCTTTTCTTATATGCCAGGTACCGTGAAAATGTTAGGTGATCCCCGCCTGGATCAATGGGATATCCTGACAGTACAGGATCTGTCTGGAAATGCGTATAAAGTTCCGGTAATGAAACTGGAATGGGAATATGATGGTGGATTCACAGATTCCATTGAGGCAGTTGGATTGTCAGAAGAGGAAACCAATGCAGATTACAGGGGTCCCCAGACCAAAGAGATGGAACGGTATTATGCACAGCTGGTTATGATCGACCAGGCACTGGTCAACAAGCTGGATGTGGATACCGCAAATATCACATATGCAACTATCAAAAGTCTTGATGTAGTCAAAGAGAATGTCCAGGAAATCAATGGAGAACTGGGAAAATTTAAAGATCTGACAGTTGCGAACTTTGAAGCGGCCAATGCCAAAATCGGTATCCTGAATAATGACTATGGAAATATTAAAACACTCCTGTCCGGAGGGGCTGGCATCGGAGATCTGCAGAACATCCATCTGACCTCGCGGAATGCAGTCATTGACTCAGCATTGATCCGGTCAGCCGTGATGCAGACGGTATCAGTAGCTGACTTGCTTGCAGGCACGATCAGCACGAACAAATTTCTGATAGCATCCGATGATGGAGGTATCCGTATCCAGGGAGCAACACAGCAGTGGTCTGACGAGGATGGCACAGTCCGGATGCAGGCCGGACGAGATGCGAATGGAGATTTCACGTTTGCTCTGTTTGACAAGACGGGAAAAGGCGTCCTGATCGATGCGACCGGAGTCAAACCGGATGCGATAGCAGACGGCCTGATCGTCAACAAAATGGTCTCCGACAACGCCGCCATAGCCGGTTCCAAGCTGGATATTCCTTCTGTGGTATCTGCAATCAATGACAGCTCGCAGAGTATCAAGAGCAGCCGGATATGGTTTGATGAGGAGAAACAGACATTAAACCAGTTATATGCACAGATAAACCAAAATATCACAACGATCCAGTCGGCGGCAGAGTCAGCTTCTGATACAGCGAATACAGCCAGCAATACGGCGAATGCTGCATCTGATACCGCAAAAAAGGCATTAGAAGCTTTATCCGGGATCTCCACTCTGGATGCAATCGGAGCCTCCCTGGACAGCGATGCGCATGTGGTGCACACCAATGCAGATGGTTCCAGAGGGGATTACAAGGAATGTCATACGACTTTTTCCATGTATCTTGGGGACGCGGATGTATCAGACCATATTGCAGAGATCAAAGCAGAAGCATCCGAAGGAATAACCGGAACATTTGACAAAAAGACACGCACCTATCAGGTAACAGCAATGGAGCCGGACAGCGGATACGTTGACATATCGGCTTTATATGGGGAATCTTCCTGGCTTAAAAAGCGTTTTTCGATCAGCAAGTCAAAGGATGGAAAGATCGGTCTCAGCTATGATCTCCGTGTCAGTAGCCCGGTACTTAGAATGCAAGCGGATAGAACCTTACTTCCGGAGAGCGTGACGTTTTCTACATTTCAGAATGATAATGGCCTGATACGCAGCTATGCCGGGGTTTTCCAGATCGAGGAATCCCAGGACGATGGAAAAACATACGTGCTGAAGTACGGCTCCACATCTGCAGAAACCATGAAGATCTACAAGCCTTCCGGAACGGAAGTAAAAATCATCCGGTGTACGGTATATGATGCTTCTGGTGTACAGAACCTGGATCAGCAGTCAGTGATCATCCTGGCCGATGCAGAAGGCCTGGCTGATGAAATTAAGAAAGCCCAGGAAACAGCAGATAAAGCCCGGGATGCGATTGTAACTACAAACCAGAAGGTATCAAAGATAGAAACTGGCGTGGAAGGGCTGCGGACAGAACTTTCAGAGACCACGACAGATCTCCACGGCCTGACCGACGGAACACTGTTATATAACTGTTCTTATCATGATAATGGGGATGGGACTACGACCGTTACAGCCGTTGTATACCGTGCCGGTCAGGATGTCACGGCTGAATTTCCGGAAAAGAGCTTCAGTTGGATTCGTAAAACAGAAGCCGGGGAACAGGATCTGGGATACGGATATTCCATTACAGTTAAGAATAGCGATTATATGTTTGGTGGTGTTGTAGTCGGGCAGTTTACAACGGATGCAGATGAAAACCAACGGAAAGCATTGCTATCGGTCCAGGAAGGTGTAGTGGAGATCGATGGAAAACCAGTAAGTCTTAGTGCGGAACAGAAGGATTATGTTGACGCGAATACGCTTTCCGAGGTAGTTACTATCCCAGCGGGCAAAAAGTTCATTTTCACAGATGCTGCAACTAATCAGGGTGGGATCGTTGCCCTGGAGAATCTTGCAAGGCAGATCCTGCTGAGCCTGACAACACAGACATTCGAACTGGATCAGGGAACCAAAACCCTGCCGGATGCACTGAACGAACTGAACCGGGATTTGCAGTATATTCCTATTGAAATCTTGGCATTTTCCAATAACATTGGTGTTGCAGAAAAAGGAAGCACGCTCAATGAGCTCACACTGAAATGGCAGCTGAACAAAGATCCGGAAACTATCCTGATGAATGGCCAGGTCAGGGCCGACCTGAAAACATTACGGTCATTAACATTAAAAGACATGACATTAATTGCTGATAAAACATTCATGCTGCAGGTTACAGATGAAAAAGGGAAAACGGCACAGAAAAATACATCTGTTGTGTTCCTGAATGGGGTCTACTATGGCGTATCAGAGATCCCTGAAGAAGTAAACAATACTTTCATACTCTCACTTTCAAGATCACTGCAGGGGAGCCGTACAAAAACATTCAGCACAACCAGCACAGAAGGCCAGTACGTCTGGTATGCTTTTCCATCCAGATACGGAACCCCGGTGTTCAATGTTGGTGGCTTTGATGGCGGCTTTACAAAAGCAGCATCCATCAGTTTCACCAATGCCAGTGGCTACACAGAGGAATATGCAGTCTATCGCTCAGATAACAGCAACCTGGGCACAAAAACAATAAAAGTAACATAGGAGGCAGGACATGGCAAAATACAACGGATCCGTAGAATTAATCTCAGGAATCACCCAAGCCAACAACCAGGATTTCCCCCTGATGGAATCTCACGCCATCCAGGTTGACGATGAAGGCACCAGGCTGGATGAGGTGCTGGACAAAGTTCAGTATGATGCGAGAAAAGGGAAGCGTAGACAGCTTGGTAAGGCATGCCTGTGGTATCATAATTTCTATGACTATGGTCAAAATGATGATGAAGCGGCAGCAGTTATCGCCCAAAACGAAATCGTAGTTGCCGGTGGAACTTTGTATGCTGGAAGTTTTACGGAAGAAGATAAAAAACGTCAGTTGGGAATCATCGCAAAAGCTCGTGCATTGAATCCAGATCTCAAAATCTTTTACTATATTACAATTGCTTCCTGGAGAAGAGATGGTGATTGGAGCCATATTCTTGGAAAAGGTGGTTATTGGGATGAAGAGGAAGCCTCAAAACATCCCGGAGCTGTCCGTATCCATACGAAATGGGAAATATTCCAGCTGCTTGAGTATGCTGCACATATTGGCGGTACAAAAAGTGGAAAGAGAGAATTCATCGAAACCTATACTTGGACAGATGACAATGGTGTAGAGCATACGGAAGACAAATATGTTGACCTATATGAAGGGGGCATATCTCTTGATGGCTGTTTTTATGATGACGCCGGTATGGAGACAGAAGAAGGAAGAATCAATCAGGGTTTTCCTAAAGTATTGCGAGAAAAGTATATTCAGCTAGTGAATTATACGCATGGAAAAGGACTTGCGGCATTTCCTAATCAGCTGTCAGAGGATTGGTATGCTGATACTGTGAGCACAGCAAATCCGAATGGCCTGCCTTCTTCCATAGGGCCGGACGATTATATGCTTCTGGAAAGTACACATTCCCAGGTTGGATTTCAAAAGAGACCACTGTGGCGTCATGTGAACGGTACAGAAAGTGTATGGAATTATTACCAGAACTGGTATGACAAAATCGGCGCAAAAGTTGTGATCAACGATTACCTGTATGGCACAGGTGCTGGTGAAGAATTGTCAGATGAAGAGTTCTACGAACTGGCTACATATCTCGTATGTGACAGCCTTTGCTGTAAAGCCCATTACATTGATCTGAATGGATTACGTACATGGGATATGCCTGCTTTTTTTGATGAACTGCTGATACCAGAAGATGAGGAATATAATATCACGCGGGTAGAGAAAGGACATTATAAACTCTGTGCAAATGGGCATACTTTGGAAGTGATCCGGGGGAGTAACCTGTCTCTGGGGGATACTGTTAATCTAAAGAGCTTAAACAAGGTTTTTATTTATGTTGATGGTGTCCGCGTCAAGAATCTGTTCAAAGACTCTTCACAATACATGTATGAGACGGATTACCGCCTGGAGTCTATTGAAAAAAATGTAGAAGAGATACAGACTTCGGCAAAATCCACTGCAAACATTTATCATCGTATGATGATCGATGACTGGGGTAAGGAGCTGGTGCTGACCAATTATGTTTCTGCCCAGAATTTCATAAAAAATCTGGAAACTACCGCGAAAACAGGAATCGCAACAGTCGATATGGTAGATTATCAAACAAATAGCATACGTTTGACAAGACTGAATGTTACCCAGATTAACGCATATGTTGAAGTAGATATAACCGATAAAAAAGGACATACGTTGGAATTTGGTTTTACGGTGGATGCCACGAATGGTTATTCATGGGGCTTCAACGCATATGAACCTGCACCAGTGTCGTGGACATACATGCCAAAAAGCATAAATACGAATGGAGTATCGTCCTATTACGGGAACAATTTCTATGGATGTGTGCGAACTGTGACAATTCCAGAGGATACGGAGGATGAGATATGGAAAGTTAGGATCTGCTTTAATGGAGCCGTAGGAGAGACGTTTGGACTATCCAATTTCTATGTTGTTGATATAGATGAATACGGTGAAGATGTGACCAAAGACTGGTACACAAACCTGGTTCCGGTATTAGACGCTGCAGTCAACAATAATGGCTTGCCGATCTGCTATACCTTAGATAAAAAAGGTGATTATGATTTTGATATCACCTGGAATGATCCAGATAAATTTGCAAACTGGTCTGGTCTCCGGTGGGATTTTCCAAGCGGTACGTTCAAAGCAGGACATACATATGAACTAGGATTCAGCACATACGAAAATAATGCGGGTAGTGCTAATATTGCATTCCGTATATTTTATCCTAAAAACGAGAAATGGCTACCCAAAAGTACAAAGATCAAGTCATCCATTTACGGGGATACGAGACCTGGTTATATATTCACAGTCCCGGAAGAAGCGTCGGATACCACGGGATATATGACATTTACGAATACAGCTGATAGTTGTCAAAATAGTACAGGAGAATACCGCATGACCTCAATACGAGGCATGTATTTGTATGATACAAATGAAGAAAATATTGTGGTCAGAGGAGAGGAACCTTCAAATAGTTTTCTTCGGATTTGCAGAGTTACAGATGAGAAATTAGCCAAAGACGTAAAACTTCTTGGAAATGCGCTGTATTTCACAGATAGTGGTGCGATATTCATAACTGATTTCAACGGCAACCGGACAGACATTTCTTGTTCAGATAATGGGATTATTGAAGATCTGCGTCTGCTTCCGATACCGACAGCGGAAGACGAGGGAAAGATTTTACAGGTTGTCAATGGTAAATGGGTAGTCGCGGAAAACAATCCGGCGGTTGATCCGGTACCGGACAATGTTGTCCTGTTCGAAGAATCGGATGAAGAGGATTCCGTGATCGATGTTGAATCCCTGATAAAAAATAACTTAACCCTGGACGCAGATGATGAATTTCTGTATCTGCTCTATGGGAAGGAACAGATATCAAAAGTTCCGATGGCAGGTAGCGGAAATGTAGTTTACTGCACTGGAATAAGAATTCAGGAATCAGATCAAATATGTAGTATCGAAAATATAGGTGTCCTTATAGCCTTGAGTGTATTCGTGTCCCCTTCCGGCTGTACCCAGACAGTCCGCTGGTCTTCGTCAGATCCAACGGTTGCAGAAGTAATTTCGGATGGCACTGTGAAAGTTGTCGGGGAAGGAACAGCTATTATAACTGCAAAATGTGGAAGCTATTCCAGCAGTATCAATGTATCGGTTAAAAATCTTAATGTAAAAGTGAATATTGCAAAAGCGGCTGGTTGGTTTAACTCAAACGGTATCCCTGGATTTGGAGGAAATGCCGCAAGAGCTTATGCTTACGTCGGCTCTACAGCACCAGTTTCCGCAGATACAGGATATATTTATGGCATTCCACTGGAACAAGGAATCAAATATACGATTCGATTGAACACAGAGGTGGCAGATGGATGTTATTATGGAGTTCAGGTATTTTCTTCTGTATCGAAAACAAGGATCGCAGATTCGGGATGGCAGACACCGGGAACGGAATATAATTATACCCCGACAGAAGATGGTCTGTGCTTATATGTAAACTTCAAGTATGGTGCAGCAGGTTCTGCGACTATAACTGACGAGATCCTTGAAAAGCTTCGGACTGGTTTTTCGATAAGGAGAAACAAATGAGTTATATATTAAAAAGCAAAGACGGAAAACTAATAAGTCGTCCTGTTAATTATGCAGCCACAGACGAGCAAGTTTACAAACAACTTATAAAATTAGCAGCTGCTGGAAAATTATCCTACACGCCCAGGGATTTGTTGGTGAACGCGATCACAGTTGAATATGGAAGACTGAATGGCAGCAGTTACTATCTTGCAAGGATTCCGCAGTATGACCTGGCAGGGAATAAAGTTACGCCACGGGTGGCAATCACCAGTCAGGACGGCAGCACAGATGGTCAGAAATACTCTGCATTGGACTATGCCCGCCGTGAAAACACAGCCTTCTGTTT
>ERZ1034913.1842-NODE-1842-length-11825-cov-33.076975_pt1 | contig 11825 bp, 9 predicted proteins | sample MGYA00520697_ERZ1034913 | MGnify/ENA primary metagenome ERZ1034913 (study PRJEB33766, sample SAMN09781786) | gut metagenome | biome: gut microbiome | host: Homo sapiens | place: Madagascar | study: EMG produced TPA metagenomics assembly of the PRJNA485056 data... | reverse complement strand
GGTAGCGCTTAAACCAGACGATGCGGGCAGCGTCGCGCGCAGCCGTTGTGGAGAGGTCGGAATCCTTCACAGTCCAAAGAGCCTTTCTAGAAACCTGCCAAAAAGGGACAGGTTTATTTTGGCAAGTTTTATCTGGGGAAACGTTACGGTTCTGTCATCGTTGCCCAGCAAACCACCGCAAAGGCGCCTGCCCCCTTTGTGGTGGTTAGGCGTCGAGGTAGATGCGCTGGGGGCGATTGCGGTGTCGGGCAAAGATGACGAGCGCCAGGCCGGCGATCACGAGCGGAAGGCTCAGCAGCTGACCCATCGTGATGACGCCGCCCAGCAGATAGCCCAGCTGGGCGTCGGGCACGCGCACGAACTCGACGAGGAAGCGGACGATGCCGTAACCCATCACGAACGCGCCCATAAACGTGCCCTGGGGCAGCAGCGGCTTTTTGCGGCTGAGCACCTGCAGGATGCAGAAGAGCACGATGCCCTCAAGAAATGCCTCGTAGAGTTGGGAGGGGTGACGCGGCATATCGCCCGCAGTCCCGCCAAAGACCACACCCCAGGGCAGATCGGTCGGCTTGCCCCACAGCTCACCGTTGACAAAGTTGGCACAACGGCCCAGACACAAGGCCAGCGGCGCGCCGATGACGGCAAGGTCTGCCAGAGTCCATGCGTCGAGCTTATACATGCGGCACACGATGATGCCGCCGATAATGCCGCCGACCAGGCCACCGTGGAAGCTCATGCCGCCTTCGTTGGTGGCAAAGATCTCGAGCGGATGTGCCCAGTAGTAGCCGTCGCCGTAAAAGATGACGTAGAACAGGCGGGCGCCGATGATAAGGCCAAAGACCACGCCGACCACGACACTCGTCAGGTCGTCAATCGTGATGCTAAAGCCCCAGCGACGCTGCGTGCGGTACATGACGACCGCCGTGAGCAGGGCGCCGACCACATAGGCCAGACCATACCAGTAGATAGTGATGGGGCCCGCCGAAATCGCGACGGGATCAAGCATATGGTAGAAGTCGTTGAGCATGTCGACCCTCCTACTCCCTACATACAAATGCGGCCGCGGGCCTTGCGCTCGCAGCCGCATATTTGGGCGTAACGTCTATGCGGAGTATGCCGTCCGCAGCTTTCGCATCTTAGAACGGCGCGTACTCGTCGTACAGATCCTCGGCCTCGCCGGAGGCATTAATCTGCTCGACACGGGTAACGCCGGGCACATGCTCCTTGAGGATACGCTCGATACCCATGGACAGGGTCAGTGCGCTCATAGGGCAGCCGGCGCAGGCACCCTGCAGCTCCAGTTTGACGACGCCCTCGTCGTCGACGCCCACATACTCCATATCGCCGCCGTCAGCCTGCAGGTTGGGGCGGATCTCCTCAAGAACCTTCTTAAGCAGCTCTTCGTTAACAGCCACAGGGGCTCCTTTCTCACAATAACGCGGGCGCGCCCGCGGACAGGGGCTATGTTACTACAGCCATGTACCCGCTCACGAGCCATCCATGCGCGCGGACACGACTTTCACGAGCAGCCAATTTGGGACGGGGCTCTTTTAGCTGCTTTTTGTTGCCAACTGGCGTTGCCACGCGCTACTGCCGAGCCTGTCCCTCGGTGCCGATGTGAACATCGACGATAACCTGGCGGTAGCTGATGCCACAGGAGTCGAGGATGCGGCGGCTGATGCGCCCATCATCGGTGTCGGCGTACTTGTTGTCCAGGTAGACAACCTCGCCCACGCCCACCTGCGCCAAAATCTTGGCGCAGTCGTGGCACGGGAACAGCGTGACGTAGACCGTGGAACCCTCGAGGTCCTTGAGCGAGCCACGGTAGTTGAGCACGGCGTTGGCCTCGGCATGGACCACGTAGTTGTGCTTGTCCTGTAGCGGGTCGTCGCTCGTACCCCACGGGAAAAAGTCGTCGTTGAGCGCCGAGGGCGTACCGTTGTAGCCCACCGAAAGGATGCGGTGGTTGGTGCTGGCGATGCACGCGCCCACCTGCGTGTTGGGGTCCTTGCTGCGGCGCTGCGCGGCGATGGCCACGCTCATAAAGAACTCGTCCCAGCTAATAACGTCCAGGCGCTTGCCTGACGAAGTTTGATGAAGATCGTCCGACATGGCAGACACCTCCGTAATCGCAATAGTTTGACCCATTGTAGCAGGCGAAAGGTGGAGGCGTTTGTCCCACCGGCGCCCTCACTTTTACACGCGGCGGGGCTTTTGGTTGATGCGGTAGAGCTCGGCGAGACCCCGCAGCGTCAGCGCGTCGTCGACCGTCAGGCTGTGGCCGACCAACGCCGCGAGTGCCTCAGCGTCGTCGCCGGTAATGACGATGGGCACGTCGCCCTCCCCCGCGGCCTTGGTCGCGCGCATCTCGGCAAGCACCATGTCGAGCATACCGTCGATGCGGGCCACCTCGCCCAAGACCACGCCCGAGCGCATCGCCTCGCGCGTGTTACGGCCGATTACATGCGTGGGTGCCGAGGGCTCAACCTGGGGTAGGCGCGCCGCAGCGGCCGAGAGCGAGCGGGCGCCGAGCGCCAGACCCGGCGCGATGACGCCGCCGACAAAGGTTCCGTGCGTATCGATGACCTCGATATTGGTCGTGGTGCCCAGGTCGATCACGATGCACGGAGAGCCGTAAACGGCCCGGGCCGCCACGGCGTCGGCGATGCGGTCGGGGCCGATCTCGGCCGGGTCGTCGTAGTGGACGGGCATGCCGGTCTTGAGGCCCGGCCCCACCGTGAGCACGCGCCCCGTGCAGGTGCGGGAAAGTGCCGCCTTCCACGGACGCTCGAGCGCCGGCACCACGCAACTCAGCACTGCAGCTGCGGGAACGAGCGCGCCGGGCATGCCCGCATCGGCCGCCAGCGCGGCCATGACTTGAGCGAGTCGCATACGCGCTTCGTCGGCCGTAATGCTCGATGGCGTCGTGATCTCGCACGTCGCGAGCGGGCATTCCTGCGCCGCGGCCGAATCCTCGGCAAATAGGCCAAAGCGAATGAACGTGTTGCCCACGTCGACCGTCAATATATATGCGCACCCATTAAGCATCGTCGGCGCTCCTTTCGTCTGCCCAGCAGTATATCGCCTACCTAAACCAGTCATCCCAAAATGACTAGCTTGCGGCTATACTGGTGCGCGGTCGTGCGCGAGCTCACGCGGCGGCCCTTGGTAACCCGACTTCCCGCGCCGTATCCGTAGCGGCGCTCCCGGGGGAAGCGGATATACGCAAAGGAGTTCTATATGAGCAATCCCTCGAACCGCGCCTCGATGCGCGGGCAACTCACGCTGCGCGGCGTCGTCATCGGCGTCCTTGGCTGCGTGATTATCACGGCAAGCTCGGCCTACACCGCCCTCAAGATGGGCGCTCTCCCCTGGCCGATCGTCTTCGCCGCCGTCATCTCGCTGTTCTTCCTTAAGCTCATGGGCAATGCCAGCCTCAACGAGGCCAACGTCACCCACACCATCATGTCCGCGGGCGCCATGGTCGCCGGCGGCCTGGCGTTTACCATCCCGGGCGCCTGGATGCTGGGCTATGCCGACCAGATCAGCTGGCTCGACATGTTTATCGTGGCACTCGCCGGCACCATCCTGGGCCTGCTGGCCACGGCACTCATCCACCGTCACTTTATCGTGGACGCCGCCCTTGAGTTCCCCACCGGCAACGCCGCAGCTCAGACCCTGCGTGCAACCGAGGCCGGTGGCAAAACCGGCAAGCAGCTCTTTGGTTCCATGGCCATCGCCGGCATCTATAGCGTGCTGCGCGACGCCCTGGGCGTGGTGCCCAGCATGCTATGCACGCTCAACATCCCCGGCGTGACCTTTGGCATCTACAACTCGCCTATGCTGCTCTCCGTTGGCTTCCTCGTGGGCTTCGCTCCGGTCGCCTTCTGGTTTGCCGGCGCATTGCTGGGCAACTTTGGCATCATCGTCGGCGGCACCGCTGCCGGCCTGTTCGACGTCGTGACCGCGCAGGGCATCGTCAAGTCCCTGGGTATGGGCCTTATGATGGGCTTTGGCGTCGCCGTCGTCCTTAAGGACATCCTGCCGCAGGTCGCCGGCATCGTCCGCGGTCTTGCCGCCGACAGCTCCACCGACACCGACGAGCAGTCGCTCATCTCGGGCTCCCTTAAGCTCGACGCCGGCATCATCGGCCTGGGCGCCGCCGCCATCGCCGTGATCGTTGCCATCGCGCTCGACCTTGGCCCTGTCCCGGCCGTCATCGTCACGCTGTTCACCTTTGTCACCACCATCATGAGCGCGCAGAGCTGCGGCCAGACGGGCATCGACCCCATGGAGATCTTCGGCCTCATCGTCATGCTCATCGTGGCAGCCTTCGCACAGATCGCTCAGGTCAAGCTGTTCTTTATCGCCGGCATCGTGGCCGTGGCGTGCGGCCTTGCGGGCGACGTCATGAACGACTTTAAGGCCGGTGCCGTGCTGGGCACCAACCCGCGAGCACAGTGGGTCGGCCAGGCCATCGGCGGCATCGTGGGCGCCCTGGTCGCCGCCGCCGTCATGGTCGCGCTCGTCACCGCCTATGGTCCGGACGCCTTTGGCCCCGACAAGAGCTTTGTTGCCGCGCAGGCAAGTGTGGTCGCCACCATGGTCTCGGGCATCCCGAGCGTGCCGTGGTTCGCAGGCGGCTTTATCGCCGGTATCGTCATGTACTGGCTCGGCATTCCGGCCATGATGATCGGCCTGGGCGTGTACCTGCCGTTCTACATGTCGCTTACGGCCTTCCTGGGTTCCTGCGTTAAGCTCGCCTACGACAAGTGGGCAGCCCACCGCGACGCCGCCGCTGGTCTTTCTGACGAGGAGAGGGCTGCCAAGGACGCCGCCTTCCAAGAGCAGGGCCTGGTTGTCGCCAGCGGCCTGCTCGGCGGCGAGTCCATCGTCGGCGTTATCCTGGCGTTTGTCTCCGTGGGCTTAAGCCTGCTGGGCTAAGTCGAGCGGCTGTTCGCTCGCAGCCATATTGCCTACGGCTTGCCCGGTCGGTAGCTATCGCGGCTGCCGACCGGGCTTTTTGATATCGAAACAAAGAAAGGCCGGCGTGCTGCGTTTGACAGCGCGCCGGCCTTATCGTTTGGCTATCGAGACGGTCCCGCTATGAATTGGAGTTCGCTGCAGAACCGACGCCCGAATCACTACATGTGCTTGCGACGGCGATCGCCGAGCGTCACGCCCGCGGCAACGAGCGTAATACCACCGATGACGAAGACCTCACCCGCAAGTGCGGAGTCATCACCGGTCTGGGCGAGCGCAGCGTCCGCAGCCTTCTTCTTGGCGACAGGAGCCTTTGCAGCAGCCTGCGCAATCTGAGGCTTGGCCTGCGGCTCGGCCTTGGGATGATACTTGTCGTACTCGGCCTGCGCAGCAGCCAGGGCATCCTTGGCATCGTCAAGCTCGGCAAGCGCGGCGGCATAGGCGTCGTTGGCATCGGACAGCTTGGCATCGGCATCGCTCAGGGCAGCCTTGAGGCCAGCGGCGGCATCGACGGCGGCCTTATAGCGAGCGTAGGCAGCGTTCAGCTTGACCAGCTTCTCGTTGCCCGTCGTGCCCGCGGCAAGGGATGCCTTGTGGTCGACAGCCTCAAGATCGGCCTTGAGCGCCTCGTCGCTGGCAAGCTCGGCCTTGGCCTTGACGATCTCGAAGTTCGCATCGACGACGGCTTCGTTGGCGGCCTCGAGCTGCTTCTGGGCATCGGCGACACCGGCGACGGCAGCGTCATAGGCGGCCTTGGCGTCGTCGACCGCCTTCTGGGCACCGGCGAAGCGCTCGAAGGCCTTGTTTGCGCCGGCCAGCTCGCCTTCGGCGGCCTTGACCTTCTCCTGTGCGTCGGACAGGGCCTGCGTCTTGGCGGCAACTGCCTGCTTGGCGTCCGAAAGAGCGGTCGCGGCGTGCACATCTGCGGCCTGGGCCTTGTCCACGCCAGCCTGGGCAGCACCGTCGGCCTTCTTGGCATCGTCAAGCGTGCCCTGCTTGTTCGCAAGGTCCGTCTTGGCGGCATCGCACTTGGCGGTAAGATCCTTGACCGAAGCAGTGGCGTTGTCATACGCCTCGTTGGCCTGGTCGGATTTTGCCTTGGCGGCATCGCGGGCGCTGCGAGCCTTCGCCTTTCGAGCAGCGGCATCGGCTGCCTTCGTCTTGCTGTCAGCAAGCGTGGCGTTTGCCTTATCGAGAGCTGCCTGGGCAGTAGCGGCCTTGCTCTTGGCGGCATCGAGGTTCTGCTTGAGTGACTCGATGTCGATTCCGCCGAGTGCGTCCTTCGCGGCGTCGTATGCCGTCTTCGCGGCGGCGGTGCCGGACTTAGCCTTCTCGTACTCACCCTTGGCGGTGTTCACGTTCGTGTCGGCCGCGGTATAGGCGTCGCGTGCGCTTTCTTGCTTATCCAATGCGTCAGAATAAGCCGTTCCGGCAGTCCCGAAGTTCTTCTGCGCCTCCGCCAGCTTATTCTGTAGCTGTTTCAGCTGCTCCTTCTGCTCCTGCGTGCCGCCTGCGTTGTAGGCGGAATCGATGTAATCGTTGAGGAGCTTCTTGAACTCGGAGACAGTGAAATCGGCCTGAGTGTCATCATCGCTGTAATCGAAGATGGTTACCTCGGAATCGGTGTTCTTACCGCTACCGGTTGCAATACCGATTGCCCTCGTAGAGGAATCAATAATGTTGAGATAATGCCCGCACTCACGGGAGATACTGGCATAGTTCTGGTAGATGTAGTAGGCGTCGTATCGATGGCTGCCGAGATCGTCGCCATACTGCTCGACGTACTTATCGAATTTCTCCTTTTCCTGAGTATAGAGACCGGTGTATGGCCAGCCGAGTGTATCCTCGGTCTCGCCGCCGGTATATGCGCCGCCTCCGCCGGCAAGGTTTTCGCCGTTGTCGAAGTAGCAGTTCGAGTGTCCCCAGATGTTCGATGAATACGATGTATTGAGGGCGGCTGCCACAGTCATGCGGAGGCTGACGCTGAGCGCCGACTGACCGTTCGCCTTGCGGAGGTTGTTCTGGGTGTCGAGATATGTCAGGGCGTTGCGCATCTGTTCCAGGGAAAGCGGGTTGGTGTCGCGAGACATGTCCTGATCGACGTACTGGTCATACCATTCGGCCTTGTCAGCGGCACCGGTCAGCATCGATACGGCTTCCTGGGCGTTCTTTTTCTGCGTGTCTGTGAACTGGCTGCCGCCGATGATGTAATTCATGAAGCCGAACATGCCCTGGCTGATGACATTCTGGTCTACGGTCATGTTCGACTTGAGGTCGGCAATCTGCTGGTTAAGCTTCTCGACCTCGGCGTTTGCGGCGTCGTATGCATTATGCGCGTCGGTTACTTCAGCACGAGCCTGATCGAACTCGTTGCTCTTCTGCTGACGAACCTCGACGAGTCGGTCGTACTCCGCCTTCTTGTCGGCTTCGGTCTGCTGAGCCTGCTCGTATGCCGACTTCGCGGCGTCGCGCTTGCTGACGGCGGCGTTGTACTCCTTGCTTACCGCATCATATGCAGACTGGGCAGATGCCATGGCGGCGTTGGCGGCGTTGGCCTTCTCCTGTGCGGCGGTGGCGGCAGTCTGCGCGGCCTGCAGGTTCGCCTGTGCGGTGGCGTCTGCAGTCGTCGCGGCTTCGAGCGCGGCCTGCGCGGTCGCGAACTCGCTGGCGGCAGTGTTCTTGGCAGCCTTGAGCGCGTTCAAATCGATACCCGTGCCCGAGACAGCTGCATCGAGTGCAGCCTGCGCCTGGTCGAGCTTCTGCTGGGCGTTATCGCGCGCAGTGGTTGCGGCTGCGAGAGCAGCAGCAGTCTCCTGCTTCTTGGCCTGGGCAGTCGTCAAAGCTGCCTCGGTATTCTGCTTTTCCTGCTGGGCGCTGGCCTCGGCAGCCTTGGCCTGGTCCAGATTGGCCTGTGCAGTAGTAACGGCCTTATTGGCGTCATCGAGCTTTGCCTGCGCGTCCTCGACGGCCTTCTTGGCGGCCTCGTACTCGTCCATACCCATGGCCTCGAGCTTGGCCTGGGCATCGTCGAGGGCCTTCTTGGCCTCATCCTGCTTTGCCTTGGCGTCCTTGAGCGCCTGGGTCTTATCCTCGACACTCTTGTTGGCTTGATCGAGCTGATCGTTCAGGTCGCCCAGCTTCTTCTGCTGCTGCTCGGTCTTTTCGACGGCGGCTTTGAGCTCGTCAATCTTCTCCTGGAGCGCGGCGACTTCTGCTGCGTTCTGCTCGATTTCGTTGTCGCTCACAGCCTGCGAGGCCTGATTCTTTTGCTGCTGCGCCTGCTTTTGAGACTGGCCCGCCGCATCGGCGTTCTTCTGGGCGGCATCGTAGGCGGCCTGAGCGTCCTTGAGCTGCTTTGCCGACTCCTCGGCCAGCTGGGCAGCCGTCTTTACGACCGCTTGGTTGCCGGCGGCAACGGTGTTCTCTACAGAACTACCCCCCCCCCCTGAACAGAATCGCCGTTATCTGCCGTCGGTGCGGCGATTGCCGCCAGCGGCGACATGAGCGGCTGAGCGATGAGGCCCGCCGTCAAAACGGTTGCGACGGCGCGGTTGGCAACGCCCTTGACGTTGACGGCCTTGGCCCGAGGCTCAAAGTGTTGTGGACTGTAGTTTGCCATGGCTTTCTCCCTTTGACACGGATGTATCCATACGCTTCAAAATGTAGGAGCTGATTTTTGAATTCTGTTGCGCAACATTGGTCACCAGCGGATTTTTTGAAATTCGCGCTCTCGTGCTTCACAATTTCGTCACATATGTAGGAGCTGGTGCATCATATTCTTGCGGGATCGAATTGAGCCTGTGATTTGTATTTGCTCCCGCGTCATCCGCCCTATCGGATTCCGCATCCAACAGACACCCCGCCCGCCACGGTGTAGAGTTAAGACAACGGGCGCGTTGCGCGGACCGCGCTGGAACGAGGTGGACATGGAACTCGACAAACAACAGATCAAGCGACTACGCGAACGCCATCACCGGCGCCACGGCATCCGTCCCGCCCATAGCGAGGCTGCCGAGCAGGCTGGTCGCTTCCTCAAGCGCGCGTTCAACATTCGCGAGGGACGCGCGCCCTATCACGTGATCCGCAAGCGTTTTGTAAACGGGGCGCGTCTGACTGGCTCCCACCTATGCATCCTCATCATCGCCATGCTCATCGCGAGCATCGGCCTCGATATCGACTCGGACATCGCCATCGTCGGCGCCATGCTCATCTGCCCGCTCATGGGCTCGGTCCTTGCCATGGCATACGGCATTGCCACGCTCGACCGCGAGATTACCCTCGAGGCCGTCGCGGGCTTGGCTCTACAGATGGCCTTTTGCCTGGTCACGTCCACGCTGTACTTTAAGCTCTCGCCCCTTGGCACCACCACGGCCGCCATCATCGACAACTCGACACCCACCGTGTGGGACCTTACCGTCGCACTCGCAGGCGGCTTTGCAGGCGGGCTGGGCAACTCGCGCGACCAGGAACCCGCCACGCTCATCGCCGGCGTGGCCGTGGCGACCGCGCTCATGCCGCCCCTGTGCGCGGCGGGCTATGGCATCGCCATCGCAAGCGGGTCGCTGTTTCTCTCGGCGCTTTACGAGTTTGGCATCAACGTGGTCTTTATCGCACTCGCGGCCGAAGCCGTGCTTCTTCTTTTGCGCGTGCCGCTCAAGCGCGACCTCAACGGCGACGGTATTGTGACCGCCGAGGAAAACGCCGAGGTCGACGAGCTATCGCGCAAGGTGCGTCGCCGCATCATCGTGGGCACGGTGATCTTTGCCATCCCCTGCATCGTCATGACGGCGGGTTCCATTGGCTCGGCGCAGGCCGGCGTGCAGGACGGCTATGGCGTCACCGAGACCACACGCGAGCTTGCCGCGGTGCTGCCAGGCTTTAGGGATTACACCGTCGCTGTCGAGACCTCGGCCACCGAAGGGGACGAGGAGGGCATCGTCGAGCGCGAGATTGTCGCCCATGTGACGACAGGCGAGGCGCTTGGGGCACACGACCGCCGCGTTGCCCGCAAGCTCATCGACCTCAACGTGCCTGAACTCGATCGCGTGGAGTTCGACGTGAAGTGATGCCGGCGCGGGATGAATGCTCGCACGGACGCAAGTTACGACAAGGCGCAGACGCGATACGGACACGAGCAAATAGCGGGGTGCAGCTCACACCCGCACCCCGCTCTCTGTTTTATTGCCGTGAATCAACTGTCCGCATCGACATCGCCAGACTCCACCGTAAACGCCGGACCGGTACTCACCAGATAAAAACGGGTCACCCTGGTATCTCTAAATAGGTAGAGCAAGCCCTGATCGCGTCGGCGTGACAAGTACGCCACGTGGACCGTACCGAATTCTTCACCGTTTTCCTTCTTTAATATCAGGATGTTGGGGTCATCCGTACGCTTAAACTGCCCGTCTGTGCAGATTCCGTCTTGGTCAACCAGCTGCCATCGACAGTTGTCCTCCTCAAGAAAAGCCAGGGTTTCCCGACTCGTTTTGTCATCCCGATAGTAACCATCAATGGCAAAGCCTTCGGAAACACATTCCTGCATATAGGATGTTTCTCGACTTATAGCAAACAGCCCCGTAGCGCCCAAGAGCACAGCCAGGCAGACCACTGCAAGGGTTATCGAAATAGCACGGCGACCCATGTTAGCCCAACCGATAGTTATTTAACGGAGCGCGAAACATACCTGGAACCTCCGATATCAGGGGGAACGTCACCTATGGCCTGCCGGCAATCATATGTTTCCAACATCAAACCATATGGCTGCCACTCGCGGAGGGGGCATCGGCGAACGGCGTGTTTTCATACTCCATTGGTCAAACCTAAGCGCAGCGCTACAACTTGTACTTGTACACGCGATAGATGTACTTCTCGGCTACCATCTCGTAGGTAGCGATGGGTAGACCGTAGCGGTCGTACTCGGTGAAGGTCTTGGCCTGGCCCGAAGCCACGAGCATACTATTCGAATCGCCGACGCGCTGCGCACTGCTCACATAGCCCGAAAACGGCACGGCGATCTGGTCCTCAAGCTCGTAGGTGTGCGCGGTCTCGTCCACCGTAAAGATGCGCCCAAACGAATGTGTGCCGCGGTCGTAGTCGGTCACCACCGCGACGCCCAGCTGGCCCCAGTCGAACTTGGGATAGCTTTCGGCCGCACCAAAGTTGTTGTCGTACAGCAGCACTTGGTAGCGACCGGTCGTTGCCGTGTCAGAACTCGGCAGATACGTCACGCTGTGCTGGCCCGCGTTGAGCGAATAATCGCCTTGAGCCTGCAGCAACTTGTCCTCAAAGCCCGAACCGGCCCAAAAATCGGGCAAGCCCACGGAAGGCTGTAGCAAGGTCATTTGCGCAACATATGTCCAGCAAAAACGGGTGGTAGCCGGTACGGCTACCACCCGTTTGTCTCATATCTAGCCCATAGCAGGCCAGCTACTTCTTAATGCCGCGCCCCAGACGCTCGGCGACCGATGCAACGGCCTCCTCGCTGGCCGGCCCGCAGCTCACGCAGCCATCGTGGGCACGCATCTGGCCGGTGACCTCGTCCATCGCAAGCGGCGCCACCTTCTCGAGCTTAAAGCCCTTGCCGGCGCGCATGTTCTCCTTCGCCACGCTGATCATGAGCTTAATGCGGTTGAGCTGGTTGACCTCGGACGCACCGGGGTCGTAGTCCACCGCGACAATGTTGCTCTCGGGGTGCTGACGGCGCAGTTCCTTGATCACAGCCTTACCCACCACGTGGTTGGGCAGGCACGCAAAGGGCTGCGTGCAGATGATGTTGGGCGCGCCATGGTCGATCAGGTCGAGCATCTCGGCCGTGAGCAACCAGCCCTCGCCCATGTTGTTGC
>ERZ1034913.1838-NODE-1838-length-11832-cov-11.600068_pt1 | contig 11832 bp, 9 predicted proteins | sample MGYA00520697_ERZ1034913 | MGnify/ENA primary metagenome ERZ1034913 (study PRJEB33766, sample SAMN09781786) | gut metagenome | biome: gut microbiome | host: Homo sapiens | place: Madagascar | study: EMG produced TPA metagenomics assembly of the PRJNA485056 data... | reverse complement strand
ATGATATTGCGCGCAATCGGCACGGGATTTTGCTCCGACACCCGATACTGCGCCCGACGCAACAGCACATTGCCGCTCTGCCGCCCCTGAAGCCGTCCCAAGAAACGTCCGTTTTCGGTAAAAAACGCCAAATTCACATTATTTTCGCCGCAAAACCCCAGCAAAAACGGCGACACCAGCACATTCCCGAAACAGAAAATATGCCCGATGGAATGCACCGGCAACTGCGCCACCTTCTTACGCTCCTGCTCCACGACCAGCGTTTCCCGCTCCTTATGCAGATAACTGCCTTGGGTGGTGATGTAGAGCGTGTTTTGCAGTTTGCGCATGGGGAAACTCCTTGGATTTTGACCGCACTTTTAAGTGTGATAGTTGGACTGCCTGAAAATTATTGGTAGCTAATCACTGCAATAATTTCAAATTTAGTTTTCTCGTTTCAATTTTCTAATCCACGTATCCCAAGATTCTAAAGTAATAGGTATAGTGTGTGATCTTTCAAACTTATGCCTTTCCAAACTTTCTTTTTGGTCATCTTGTGTTCTACCTCCAATAATTACTGTTCGAATTTTAATTTCTTTATTTGGATCTACTTGTAGTTTTCCTTCCGCCCCCACTAAGTAATTTTTAAATGAGGATTTTCCATTTTCAGCTTCATTTCTAAAAATATGACATTGCTTTCTGAAACTAGACATGTTCTCGTAATAGGCTACGTGTAATCTGTCTCGTATTTGCTGGTGAGCTTTCGAAATATCTGCGTGAGGTTGGCAATATCCATTTTGATTAAATAAATTGAAATTCGCTCCTTTTATTTCAATTAATATTACATCCATTCGACTCCGACCTGTAAATACAACAAAATCTATAGAACCATTTTTATCTTTTGAACCATTTTCAATTGGAAACTCGGAAAATACAATATATTCATCTTCAGGATTAGAATATACCTCTCCAAAAAATGATAAATCTTGCTTTAGAAAAGCTAGAAGATCTTGCTCTATACATTTACTTTCAATTAATTTGATAAGATCATTTTTAGATTTCATTTGTTTTTCAATTGATAACTTTCTTTGAATAAAAGAGTTACTCTTTTGATATGGCGAATCAATCCACGGATTTCTTTTGAATCTAATGCTATCAGCTTGCTTTAATATTCTTTCATTTTTCGATGATCTATCATTTTTTAAGTCAGTAAAATCATCATTACCAATAAGGTTTTCAACTTCAATTTTACTCAACTGATTCCACTTGGGTTTCTTATTTTCAATAAATACCATATCAAAGGTATCATGAAACAATATATCGTTATCTCGTTCATAATGTTCTATAAAAACATGCTCATTAAATCCTCTATCTAAAATTAGTTTATCGATAATAAATTCAACAGCATTCGTAACAGATTGGCCATCATTTTTATCCAATTCAGTTAAAAAAGTAACGGGTTTACTGTCTTTCGTTACGTATGTACGTACTCGACATAAGCCTCCAGTTCCATTAAATGATGGTTTACCAAAATCAAAAACAAAATCTAATATCTTCATAATATGAATCTCCTATTTTTTATTCCCCAAACAACCCCGCCACATACCCCAAACTCCTATCCCGTTTCCCCAACAACTCCGGCTGGCAAATCTCCATCAGCGAGCAGGCTTTGCAGCGTTTGCCGTAGTTGGGTGGCGGGGTTTGGCCGCTGTTTAGAAGTTCGCGCACGGCGGCGATGGTGGCGAGTGTTTGGGCGCGTAGGTCGTCTGAAAACACAACGGGAACACGGTGGCGGGTTTGCATATACCACAGTGCGCCCTCGGAGATGGTTTGTCCCGTCATTTCTTCCAAGCACAAGCCTTGGGCGCAAAGCTGGATTTCGTCCATTGGGTCGGGTTTGGGCTTGCCGCGTTTGTATTCCACGGGTTTCAGACGACCTGTTTTCGTTTCCACTTCCACCAAATCCAACACGCCGCTGATGCCCAATTTTTCCGCCGAAACATGCACCGTCCGCTCAAAGCGCACGCCCTTGCGCGTTTCCGGCTCGCCCGAATCCACCCGCTCATGCAGCGCCTTGCCCTGCGCGGTCAAATAGTTCTCCGCCCACGCCTGCTCGTTGTGAATCAACGCGCATTGGCGCGGGCAGAAGGCGTAGTGTTGCAGGGCGGAAAGGGAAATCAGGCGCGCGTCCTGATTTTCCCCTTGGGTTTCGGTTAAAAGTGCGGTCATCTTTTCAAGTGTTTTTTAAAGCAGCTCCTCCACACTCACGCCATTCAGGTCGTCTGAAACCACACTGATTTTGTAATCGCCAAAACCGCTTGCCGGCGTACCTGATTCGCCGTTTACGCGTTCGACTTTCACGGCGTCAAACAGTTTATGTGCAGGCTGGCTGCCGAGCGCGCTGTCGTGTTTGAAAACGATCAGTTTGCGCGCCGCCATTTCGCCACGGGCGGCGGAGCGGTCGTGTTCAAACATCAACGTCAGGGCTTGCCAGAGTTTGGCTAAGTCGTCGTCTGAAAAACCGGTTTTGGCGGCAAGGTTGGCGGAGATAAAGCCGTGCACGCGGTAGAGCGCATAAGGGACGATGTATTTGCGCCCCATGGTGCGTTCTTTTTCCAAGTCTTTTTCATTGGTTACCGCCATGCGGGTGATGGAAACTTCCAGCGGCACAATCGGGTCGATGGATTGTGCAAACGCCAGTTGCACCGGGCCGCGCACTTGCCCGCTGTTGACTTCGGTGGTCATCACGGCGCCAAAGGTGCGGATATCAAAGAAGTTTTTGCACATCCACGCGGTAATGTCGCGCGCTTTTTTTTCGTCCTTGGGTAATTTCTTGGCTTCGGGTTCAATATCCAATGCTTCATAAGCGCGTTTGTTTTGCAGGTTTAACACGCTCTTTTCTTTGACGTAGATTTCGTAACCGGCTTCGTTTTCACTGCTGATTTCGACAAAATTACGAATTTTGCGTTTCAGGCAGACATCGGTTACCAAGCCTTTGCTGGATTCAGGGTCAAGACGCGGCATATTGCCCGCGTCGGGATCGCCGTTGGGGTTGCCGTTGGTTACGTCAAAAAAGTAAACAAATTCATAGCGGTTTTGAATGGCAGACATTTTCTGGCTCCTTAGTTTTCAATGGTTTCAGCGGTTTCTTTTTTAGCAAAATAGCTTTGTTTTTGATGGTAATAGCCGATGGCGAAACGGCCTTGCTCGTCAATGCTCAAATGGCGCGGAAAGGTTTCGGGCAGTTTGGCAATGATTTCGCCCAAATCTTTATCCAAATTCACCGCCATGCCGGCTTTGTCTTTACGCAAGCGCGATAAATGGTGTTTTGCACCCGACAAAAGGCGCGGGAAAACCGAAAACGGCACGGCAGATGCGGAGCCGTAATAGCGGTCGGCAATACCGGCATTTAATTCACCCAACGCCTGATATTGGATGCGTTCCAACACGGCAAACAGCCGCCCTAAAAGATAGGCGCGATTCGGGCTTTCATTGTTCAAACTCATAGGAACTCCTTCTTCGATAAAACCTTTTCTAAAACGCCGCTCTAATACGGCTTTCATCATTGCCACGCGCAGGCCGTTTACATCGCCGTCGGCGCGGATTCGGGTAATCAGTTGCGACAGCAAACTCAAGGGATACGGCGTGCCGCAAATCACGGCGCGGGTCATTTCACCTGCCAATACGGGCGAGATATTTTCGCTTTTGCCCAGCACGGCAGTTTGCAATAAGAGTCGCCAAATAGACGGCGGCGTTTTCCATGCGCAAGGTTCAAGGGCTAAATCTTGCCAATGCTGCGCCAAATTTTCCGCCAACTGCCCAAACGTGGTGTCCAGCCAAAACCGAATAGAAATCCGCGCGGCATTGGGGGCAAGCCCTAAGATATAAAAACGGGTATTAGGAGAGAGTTCGGGCGCAATTTCTTGCAGCGGACGACCTTTGCCGATTTGTTCCAATACGTTGAAAACTTTGGCGCTTTCTTGTTCGTCATCCGGCGGCGTGAATACGTGCGCGAAGAAGCCTTCGGCAGCCTGCGCAGTCGCGTTATCATCCGCTTCCGCCCAAAAGACCGTGCTGGCATCGCCGATGGTCAGACAGTGATTGTTTTCGCGGCGCAACAGATAATTCAGCGCGGTGGTGTAGGCAAAGGCGGATTGTTCGGAGACGGGCGCATTTGCGCCTTGCTCCTTGCCAAACGAAGCAAAGGCTTCTTTGTTAAACGAGATAATCGAGCCGCCGGAGCTTTGCCCGCCAAACACGCCTTTAATCGCCGGATGCAGCCGCGCAATCGGGGCTGTGTCGCCACTAATCAGGCACAAACCCTCGAGCGCTTCGTCGCTTTTCAGGCAGCCTGCCCACAAGCTTTGTGCGGCTTCGCGTTTATGGATAAGTGCGGTCGGTTTTTCAAGAGAAAATGCGATGTTGGCATCGAGCATTTCGGCAGGCAGATTTTCGGCAGCAAAATGTGCAGGCTGCCAGTTTTGCAGAAAACGGCACAAGGCTTGGAGGCCTTCATCCTTGCTGTTTTGCAGTAAATCGAGATGGTATTGCTTGAAGGTATCAAAAGTTTTTTCAGACGGCGTAAACGGTTTTTCTTTCGCCTCGGCTTTGTTTTTATTGGCTTCTACGCCAAGCGCGTAGGCGGTTTTATCCCACAAAAAATTCGGTTTGATACCCGATGTGCGTTTTTCAGGGCGTGGCACGCTCATCAGCTTCGGCTGCGGCTTTTTATCGGCAGTCAGATTCGGTACAACGGTTTTCAGACGGCCTTCTTTATCTAGCACCAAAATCCAGCCGATTTTCTCCTCGCTAAAACCATAAGGCGGCACTTTCGGGTTGCCCATGTCATCGGTTTCTGCTGCCAAACGGCGGTAATAGCGGGCAAGGGACGCAAGAATCATGCTTTCACCTCCTCGGCGTAAAACGGCGGTACATCAATCACGCCGTCTTTCATTTGTGCGCGGAAAAAATGCGGCGTGTTGCCGTGGTCAAAATCAATATCGTGCAACATCCAGCCTAAATCACGGTTTGCCTCGCTTTCCACTAACGCTGACGGCGGCAGTGGCTCGCCTTCATCAATCAACGCAAAATCGGCAGGAAATTCACGCACGCCCAAACAAGGCTGCTGAAAACATTGTCCTTTTTTCGCACGACGTTTGAACATCTCAATATGCTTGGTAACGGTCTCATCCGCCCCCGCTTTTGTCGTCAGCATCGCATGAGCTTCAATCACATAAGCCACGTCTTTAAGCACCGTCGCCGCGCGCTGCTGGCGGTCGTCTTCAATCAGCGTATATAAATCGGCAACGCTCTTGCGCTTCATCGCCCCGCTAACCTTACCCGCCGAAATCTTACCGCCCAACTCATTGCGCCGCACCGACTCAAACCGAATCGGCTTTAACACATAAATCCGATCAATCACCCACCGAATCGCCGGCTTCCAATGCACCGCCGCCAAAATCCCGCGCGCCGCCGACGGCGTGATGACATCATAAGACACCCGCTCCACCTTCATCTCCGGACGGGTAAAACAGGCATAATCGCCCCAAATATGTAGGCGGATTTGGTTTGCCATACAAACTCCTTAACACACAGCCGCCCGAAGGCGGCTGATTTTTTTAATACTGATAACCTATCAGCTTTAGTTTCAATACACGTATTTTAAGAATACGATACTATAAATTATTTTCGATAAACCATATTTAAATGTTAAAAAATAGAAGATTATAATTTAGTTATGTTCTTTCACTTAATATCTTCTGATATTCAGTTTTAATCATTGTTCTAATTTTCTCTGATATATCATTTTCAATATTCTTTCTGCTCGAAGCAGTTGGCTGATTTTCATAGTTAGATCCTGCTATCACAAAAGTAAGTTCAGCATCTTTATCAAATGATAATTTTTTTCTTGACGACGAACTAAAGAAAAAACATATTTTCAAGGTTCCTGAGTTTGAAGCACCAGAATACTTATAGGTTACAAGCATATTATGAATATAGTAATACTTATAATATATTTCATCTGACATTAAAAAGATATCATGTAGCCTATTTCCATCAATTTTCATTAATGTAACTGTGTTATTCATCCAAGAGACTTTAGGATCATTAGGTAGTGGGGTTTTCGAACCTTCCCTACTAATAACTATTTCATTCACATTATCTAATTTTAAATATTCTCCTAATCCACCTGTTAATCTTTTGAAAAACTTAACTCTCTCTATATCTTTAAAACTATCAAAAGTAATTCTCTCTTCTATATCACTCTTAGTAACACCTGATTGTCTTAGTTTTTTCGCGATCGCAATACCAAGCCTACGGTTTATGAGTTCGGTCTCACTAGATGTATGAGTATAAATAGATTCTAAGCTAATTCCATCATTTTGCTTTTCAATAATAATTTCTCCAGAAAAATCAAGCTCTCTATTCAAAAAATCTTTACTAAAATCTTTTCTCTTTATCTCGTATTGAATTTTAGCTTTATTAGCTCCAATAAATGTAAGTTTTGGTTTAGTATTTATTTCAATATTAGGAATATCTTGAAAAATATCAAAATCAGAAGAAAATAAATTTTTTAAAGGTTCTTTCCAATTTGCATCTTCATTAGACAACTCTAATTTTGAAATTTTACTTTTAGGCTTTAAATTTCTTGCAATTGATTTATCAATAATATTAGAGTATTCATTTGATGTTAACAGTGTAGCGACAAGAAGGGGAACAGAAAAAGTTTTATCACCACTCCCACAAAATACACCTTTATTTTTTAAGGTATTATTTATTTCACCTTCAGAAATATGTTTGCTATTGAGAAGAACTCGTAATTCATTTCCAGATGGAATCAAACCTTTTAGATCTAATTTATTTTCCATTGTTTACTCCTGAAGCAAATCTAAAATTGAACTATTGTAAGAAAAAGGAATGATCTCTTCTCTTCTATCTTTAAATGAAGAACGAATCATTTTAGCCATATCTTCATTGATGACCGAATTGTAATCAGGAAATCCAATATAAATTTTTGAAACTAAGCCAGCAGAAAAATTCAAAGCATAGGCCATAAGATTTTTATACGATATATCGCTGAAACTTTCCCTACTATATAAGTAAAATTGATTTTGACTATCTACTGAAACAATAGCTGGTATAATATCTGAAACAATTAACTCTATAGGTAAAAAATGACCTTTTCTATCTGATTCAACTGAAATAGAAGTTCCGATCTTAGGATAATAAAATTGATACTCTCCTTTATTAGATCGTTTTTCTAAATCATTTATTACTTTTAAAAGAAAGCTTGCTCTAGCGCTATCTATAATATAATAGGGGGTATCGCCCTTTAAATCTGGTCTAGACTTTGCAATAATAGGCAAAATGCTTCGATCAATTTCATTTTTATTACTATGTAACCAAATCAGTATCCCAATATCTTTTCGATTCTTTTTGATGGTAGTCAGCCCAATCAATGAATTGAACTCTTCATCATACTTTGCACATGCAATAATTTCCTCAAGCCCTTTAATATGACTCCTGAATTCGCTAGTAACAGCAGACTCACTAGTTCCATATCCTTCCATTTTATGTTTAACAGAAATATGAGCTATAACCGTCGTATCATCATGAAATGGAGTATCATATAAATATATTATATCCTCTCCATGACTTTTCTTTTGATTTCCTGAACTATTTACATGATTATCATCAGAGCATGCAATCGAAATATTATGAATTTGTTCTTTCCACCCTATTTTCTCTAACAATTTTTCAGCAATCTTCTCACCAATATCACCAGATTTTTTTGAAATTTCACCTGCCATATTATTTTCCTTCTTTAATATCCACGATTGCTTTATAGCCAAAATCAGTCTTTTGAACTTCAAATGACATAATTTTTGTATTAGGATTTGAAATCACAATTTCTATGCCATCTAATAATGGAATTTTCTTTGATATTACTTTGATATATTTTGATAGTCTTGATTTATCAACTGAAAAATCCACATCTAAATCAACCCCATGTTTAATACCAAATCCATCTACAATAGAATTAATATCTTCTTCATGAAGAAAATTACTAGATATTTTCTTTAACTGATTAATTGAGAATGAATCTTCATTTTCTAAAGATTCTGAAAATTTCAAAATATTTTCTGGATTCGTAATTTTCTTGGAAATTGCAGCACTAATGCCACCGATTATTTGTGTATATTTTTTAGGGGTATTTTTAGGAGATGCTTTTATAAATGACTCTAACCAATATTTGGTTTTCTTTCCTAAGCTATCAATAATAAAAGTAATATCTTCAATAGATAAAATTACAGCGCCTTTTTGAATAGAATCGATAGCAATACCATCTCGTTTAATAATCTCGATGATTCCATTGTGATTTTCAACATCTAAATAACTGTTTTTGGTCTCAATTCTAAATAAGCCAATAGCCTGAATATATTGTTCAGCATATTTTATTCCAGTAAATAATATTTCAATAAATTCTCCTCCGCCAATATTTGGATGAGATGAGCAAATATATAAATGTTTTGCTATAGCCAAAGAAGCATTAAAGAAATTTTCATTATCTTCAAATATCAGCGATGTATAATGCTTAACTAAATTAAGATTGATATTAGATTCATGAGTTAGAGTATATTCATTTTCACTCCTTAAAACAGGAAGAAGAAAATGTTTTAATAAAAGTTCATCTAACGCTGAGTGGCTTTCTAGTTCAGCATCTGATAACTGCATACCTTCATCTCTGAACTGATTCCCTATTTTATGAACAATTACTTTTTCAACTTTTGCTTCACTTAAATCAAATTTCTCAGTCATTATCTTATCTCCACCAATCACTCGTAATTTTCATTACGAGTCAATTATCGCCCTACTTTTAGAAGAATGCAATATTTTTTTCTAAAGCTGTTAAGTTAATCAAAGCACCAAACTCTCTCCCTTCAAAAACGACGTATCCTCCCAAGAAAGCCCCGCTACATCATCATACAAACCCAGCCCGATCAGCGTATAAAACTGTTTTCCGAAGTTTTTCTCGTTAATCGGTTCGATGCGTCCTGCTTTATATAAAGCAGCGAGGGCTTTTTCGGGGATTTGGACGGTGTAGGGTTGCAGTTTGCGTAGCAGTCCGCCGATGTGGTCGGCGTGGTGCAGGCTGCTAATGAGGTTTTCGGCATCGACATCGAACGGAATAATCAGCGGCTGCATATGGCTTTCGATCATGCGGAATTTGTCGGCAATGGTTTGGAAGGGAAAATCGAGGCTTTGCCCTGTATCGTTGTGCATTTTCAGAATTTTTTTATTGTCCAGTTCACTGCCTTTTAATTGATAAAGCTCGGAGAAGTAGGCGGCGACGGCTTGGGTGGATAAGAGGTCGTCTGAAAAGCTGTCGGCGGTCAGGCGCATAACGGCGGCTTGGGTGGCAAGTTCAGGCGGGGCTTTCCATTGTTCTTCGGGGGCGAATATCCATACAAAGCTGTTTTCAGACGGCCTTTTGCCTTCGCGGTTGCAGCGTCCTGCGGCTTGGGCTACGCTATCTAAGCCTGCTTCAGCGCGCATCACTAGCGGAAAATCCACATCAACGCCGGCTTCAATTAAGGAGGTGGCGATGACGCGGCAGGGTTCGCCATTTTTCAGGCGACCTCGGATCTCATCGAGCTTTTGGCTGCGGTGTTTGGCGCACATTAAGGTGGTCAGATGGAATGTACCGTCAAGGTGTTTGGCTTGGTCGTACAGGCTGCGGGCGTGGCGGCGGTTATTGACGATGACGAGCATTTGCGGGTGTTCGGCGAGTTTGGCGAGCAGGTCGGCGTCGGTTTGTGTGCCGATGTGTTGCACGGTGGTGCGGCGCAGTTTGTCGAAAAGTGCGGTCGGTTTTGGGGCTATTTCGCGCACGTTTTCAAAGCCTCGATAGAAGCCGTTTTCGGCTTGCACGGCTGGCTGGGTGGCGGTGCACATGACGACGCTGCAGCGGTAGTTTTGCGCCAATTCTTTGATGGCTTGCATGATGGGCAGTAAAAGATTGAGCGGCAGCATTTGCGCTTCATCGAGGATGATGACGGAGCCTGCGATGTTGTGCATCTTGCGGCAGCGCGAGGAGCGGTCGGCAAAGAGGGATTCGAAGAATTGCACGGCGGTGGTAACGACAATCGGCGCATCCCAGTTTTCCGAGGCAAGGCGCAATTTGTCTTTGGTGGCTTCATTTTGCAGTTTGCCGTCGTCGAAGGTGCTGTGGTGCTCCAACACGGCTTGTTCGCCCAATTCGCCAAAGACTTTGCGAAATTCGGCGGCATTTTGTTCGATGATGCTGGTGAACGGGATGACGTAAATCACGCGCCGCATTCCGTGCCGCTTGGCATGTTCCAGCGCGAACGCCATGGAAGTGAAGGTTTTACCGCCGCCGGTCGGCACGGTGAGCGTGAACAGTCCTTGCGCTTGTGCTGCTTGTTCTACGGCATTATCGAGGATTTCGCTGCGCAGGCGGTTTAAGACGGCATTGCGTTTTTCGGCTTCAGTTTGCTCTGGAGCTTGGGCGATACGTCGTCTGAAATCGTTGATAAATTGATTGAAATTGTGTTGTAAGGCGTTTAAATCGGGATAACCGCCGCGCTCGACGGCTTTGTTTTCTAGGTTTGAATAAAAGGCTTCGGTGTCGAGATAATCGGCATCTACCAAGCAGGAATAGAGCATTCGGGTGAAAAAGGCGTAGGAGAAAAAAGGATGATGCGCGTCGGCTTTGAGTGGCGGTGCGGACAGGGTTTCTGGGAGCTTGATTTCTTGTTGCCACAGGTTATCGAGGGTGGGAATATCTTCTCCAAATTTCAAAGCCAAACGCTGCTTTAATGTGCGGCGGTTATCACCTTCGCCGTTTCCATTTGCAAGCCCCGCATGATGCCCCGCAATGCAAAATGCCATCAGCTTGCCGATCACATTTCCCCAGCGTTCTACTGCGATTTTTGCTCCGGCAGTAGCATGATCGACTGATGAGCCACCATGCAATCGGTGATTAAAGGCTTCTGAATATTTCCCCAAATCATGCAATTTCCCCGTCTGGCAGGCAACTTCCTGCGCACCAAATACCCGAGCAAACTCCGCCGCCATTTCCCCAACATTGACCGAATGGTTTTGCAAGGTTTGCCAATATTCGTAAGGCAAGAGATTGCCGAGTTTATCTTGGGCAGAATGGGCGTAGTAGGAGAGTTTCGCAAACATAAAATAATCCTTTATATTTATGATTACTTTTAATCGTTATTGCTTAATGTACTCCTAACTTTATTTTAATGTCAATGTTCATTAATTTATATATTTTTTCATAAATAATATGAAGTTAATTAATTTTAAGAATGGAGTGTTTTATATGATTTTGGAGTGTGTTTTTAAGGCATAAAAAAAGCCCTTTCAAAAAGGTGAAAGGGCAAAATATTTGGAGTCATACTATGAGTTGTTGAATTAACAAATCAGGTATGGGATGTATTATAGTGCATTTTTTAACAAATGCAACAATTTTTTAACAAATTAATTGTGTGGATTACGCGTGTTGGTATTGACCAAGTTACGCATCAACAAGGCATAATCAAGCTGGATGTCTTGTGGCACATCTAAAAAGACAAAATGGCCATCGCCGAGTGCGGCTTCCACATTTTCGTTTTTGCGATTGAGCATTTTTTCAATCTTAAAGACGATATTGCCTTGTGGGGTCATCATTTCCACTTCATCACCAAGCAAGAATTTGTTTTTCACTGCCACTTCAGCCATACCTTGCTCGTTACGTTTACCGGTAAATTCACCGACAAATTGTTGGCGTTCAGAGATAGAGTAGCCATATTCGTAATTTTGGTATTCATCGTGCGTATG
>ERZ1034913.1826-NODE-1826-length-11910-cov-10.051202_pt1 | contig 11910 bp, 5 predicted proteins | sample MGYA00520697_ERZ1034913 | MGnify/ENA primary metagenome ERZ1034913 (study PRJEB33766, sample SAMN09781786) | gut metagenome | biome: gut microbiome | host: Homo sapiens | place: Madagascar | study: EMG produced TPA metagenomics assembly of the PRJNA485056 data... | reverse complement strand
TTGCGGGTACTGAAACAGGCGTAATCTGAACACATATTTGAACACACTTTTGATTCTTATAGGCAAGTTTTATATTTTATCCATGAGATTAAGTGCAGTAAAAACGCTGCTGTTGCGGCTTTCGTGCAGAGGATTTTAACGGTAAATCGAAGCAATTTTGGTTCAAGTCCCATCTTCCGCACCAAAAAAGCGGCGTAAAATCGAAGGATTTTACGCCGCTTTTCCATTTTACACTCTACTTTGGAGCCTTTGCGTAAAACCAACCGCCTGACGAAGGCAATACTTGCCCAATAATATACCTTATTCCTTTACATCGTTCTTGAAAGCTTTGTTTATAATAACAACACATAACAGAAACACTGCCGAATAGTGCAGAACCTGAAACAAAAATACAATCAAAGTAAAAGTGCTTCACTCTGCACAATATAAACCGCATGTATGGCTCAATTAGACCCAATCTTCTCTTGACTTACACAGCATGTTGTGATAAGATATTTGTGTATAAAGGGAGGTGCAGAGCAACCCATAGAGCTGGTCTACAGAAGCCTGGAAAAAGAAGCCTGGAAAAGCCCGAAAGGCAACTTTTACATCTCGCTTTATATGCAATCCCCACAAAATGTGCGCACTTCTGGCCAGGCCAAAAGGCAGCGCCGCCCTTTTCGGAGCACTCCCTGCCTACCTTATATAATGTAAGGTGAGGCGAGAGGTAAAGTTTACGGCGCGGATGTGAGAAAATGGAACCAAAGAATCGATTCAGTACCCTGTTAGAGCACCTGATGTCAGTAACTGCGATGAAACACTATGTAGTGGCTCAGGCCCTGCAGTACGATGTTTCCTACATAAGCAAGTGGATTGGCGGCAAAGCGCTGCCGGCAGAAAGCGGCTCAGATGACGTTCTGCGTCGGCTGAGTCAGTGCCTGGTGGAAAAAGGCGACCCGCAGGGCTTGGTACAGCTCATCCGGGACTATCAGGTGCAGGACGAACACGAGCTCGCCTTGGCAATCTATGATAACCTCGTAGCAGAGTATTCCTACGTGCGCGACCTGCAGCGCAGCAGCGGTGCCGTGGTGGCTCCCAACGTGGCGTTTTACCCGCAGCTTTCTTTAAAAGCCTTCATCAACAAAATGCATCATCCGGTGCTGCGGCGCGTCCATTCGCTGGACATCATGGCCGTGCTGGATCTCTACGCCATGCCGGGCGAGTACCGCATGCAGGCCATGGGCATCCAAAGCGGTGGCTACTTGAATCAGTACCGCTACCCAGATGTCCACTTCTCGCTGATGATCTGCCTGCGGGGCGACCGCAAGTACCTCGTGCGGGACATTATGTTCCTCACCAGCAGCCTCACCGCTCTGGCGCATATCGACCTCCACCTTTATGGCAGCGACTTCGCCTACGGCAAGGCGCTGATGGCCGTCCGCGATGACTTCGCTATCTCCGGCATGCTCATCCATCCGGATCGCTGCGTGGCGGTTAATGTCTGCGAGGGTCCGGAAAACTCTGGCCCGCTGTACAGCACAATCCAATCCCTCTGCACGCGGGAGCGGCTGCTCTTCCAGCCGGAACCGCTGCAGAATCTTGTCCAAGACGGCGGCACATATGTGCAGACGCTGCTCGCCCCCGGCCAGCGCTGGATGCTTGGTCGCCTGACCGAGCACGCCCTGCCGGACGACCTGTTCTGCGAAATTCTGGAGCAGCGCAAAGCTGCCGGCAAGAATTTCGACTGCGTGATGCTGGAAAAGCTCCACCGCGTCACAGCAGCGCTGGTCCAGCAAGGCCGCGTGCGCCTGCTCCTTTATGAATCCGCCGTGTCGGACCTCGTGGTTGGCGGTCAGGTCGAATTTTTCGGCGAGACCGTCCAGCTCACCTTGGCCCAGCGCGCCCGGCTGCTGCAGCAGCTCATTGATTGGAGCAACGACCCCCAGGGCTTGCAGCTGCGCATGATTCATGGCCGCCTGGTGCCGGACTTCCAGTACGACGTTCACCCCTGCATGTTCCTGAGCGAGGCCAACTCCTTCCTGCGGTTGGAGGGCAGCGACCAGGTCCTGCATGTCAATCGCCCGGAGATGGCCTCCGCCTACCTCGAATTCTTCGAGGATGTGTGGAACGGCGATGCACCCGGCATCGTCAGCGACCCCGAGCAGATCCATAAATATTTTACCCATCTGCTGCAAAATGTTCAGATGTTGGCTGAAATTCAGCCCGACGCTGAACCCGCAGCACCCAACAACGGTTAAAACAGGCTCCGCGTGCCTACCCCAAGACGCGGCGTTCTGCTTTAATAGAATAAGGTAGTGCCGCACACGGAATGCGTGCGGGATTGCTGTAAAATTGGTTTGTGCGTTCTTTGTACAACAAGAATGAAGCAATAGGAGGACAACGATGAAGAGAGACTTTAAACGGGTTGTCTCGGCAGCGTTGGCAACGGTCATGGTGGCCCAGGCGGGCGGGGTATCCGCACTGGCAGCGCCTCTCACGACGCAGAGCACTACCACCACGTCCGCTACGCCCACCGCGGCCGGGATGCATCAGTTCACCGGTACGCCTGCCCTGATCCAGAGCGCGATCGAGGATCTGAAGGCCCAAGGCGTCACTGCTGAAGAGAAAAAAGAGGACAAGGCCCTTGTCAAACGCGTGGAAACCGCCAGCGACAAGAGCTACGACACGGTCAAATCCGACCTGGCGCAGGCCCTGGTCGCCCAGCGCGAGGACGGCGCCGTGGATGTGTCTGACCTGGGCCTGACCCAGAAGGACATGGCCACCGTGCTGCAGGAGACCCTGTACGATAAGTACATGAACCACGCCGTGACCGACGTCACCTACCAGACCGAGGGCGGCAAGGTCACCGGCATCAACTACAACATGAGCGAAGGCTTCGCCGCCGCCATGGATGCGATCGATGACGAGCAGCAGGCGGTTGAGGTTGACACCGACGCGGTTGCTTCTGAGGTGGCTGAGCAGGCTGCCCAGGAGGGCGGTCAGCCCGCCGCGATCGCTCTGTTTGATGCAGAGGATGACGATGCTGCAAGCTCTGGCGCTTCTGGTGATGCAGGGGAGACCACTGGCTGCAAGAACCATACGGTTGGCAGTGTTACCTACATTCGCGAAGATGTAAACAGAGACGGAGAGGTCAACGGTAAAGACCTCGCCGCTGTGCGTAGGGCATTTTTGAATGGTGTAGCAGACGAAGGCGTAGAACCGGATGCTAATGGCGATGGCGAAATCAATGGTAAAGATTTGTCTGCTATTCGTCAGGTGTTTTTAGGCAATGCAGATCCGACTGAAATAACGACTGGCTCCGAAATCAAGTTTGACTTCGAAGAAGTCGCTGACACCACCCCCATCCCGAAGCTGGACGATGACGGTAATGAAGTAAAAGACGCAAACGGCAATACCGTGTATGCGAATGCTGGCCTGATTTATGATGTCGAGAAGCACAAGATCACCCAGGGCATCCTGCCGGACTACAGCTACAAGCTGTCTAAAATTTCCTTCACTTGCAGCAAATGCGGTGAGAAAATTGTAATTGATAACTCGGATGTTCTGTCCCAGCTGCAGATGACCAAGGACGTATATGTCTACACGAAGTCTGCTGATATGAACAACCCTGACACGGTCCAGGTTGACCATGGTGCTGCGCTTACCGACGAGGACATCAAGAAAAGCGGCAAGCAGGGTACTACGGATGATTATATCCTGACCACCGATGTGCAGATTGGCTATTACATGGATGATACCTTCGACCAGTCAACCGGCGCAGGAATGTACACGGACAGCCGGGATAACGGTACCATGGAGCTTCAGCGCTACTATGCACAGTTCAGTGCCTTCAATGCTGATAATGCTGAGTATCTGGGCGTTTCTACTCCGTTCTGGACTTCCAAGAATAGCGAATCCAACCCCATGGCAGCTGTAAAGTTCCTGTGCAACCTTGATCCTGACCAGCAGATTCCGCCGGCTCAGATGATTCAGATGATTCAGATGCTGCCCCAGGCTTTCATGGCCTACGTTTACTACTACGGCGCCGAGCTGCTGGCCATGCGCGATAAGGCCATGGCCGTGGTTAACGCCCTGCCTGCCGGCACTACCGAGGTGCAGAAGCAGCTGGTCCTGCATGACTGGCTGGCCGATAACTGCACCTTCGATATGGGCACGATGACCAACGTCACCAACGATGGCGGCAACCCGGATACGGACCCCATCCAGATGACAACCTTTGGCTCTCTGCTGAGCGACCAGCTCTCTGAGATGCCCACCTATGCGGATGATAGTGGTAAATCGAAGTCTTACTATGGTGCAATCTGCCTGGGCTATTCGGCCGCTTACACCTACCTGATCCAGAATATGCACCCCGAGGTGTATAAGAAGGATGGTAAGTGGAAGACCCCCGATGAGGTGGACAAGGATGATCTGATCGATTTCGTTCAGGCTAAGTTCTACGCTGATACCGCTAACACCAGTGTGGCCGGCGAAGGCTTCGGCGGCGGTGCTTTCAACAACGTTCACTACATGAACGCTGTCCGCCTGAAGGATGCTCCCAGCGCTTCCTCTGACGGCGAGTGGTTCTACACCGATGTTTGCTACGATGATATCTACATCGAGTGCATGTCCCAGTATCGTGGCGAGGCACAGGGCAGCATCTACCATACCTACTTCCTGATGTCTCCCCAGAGCATTGCCTCTCTGTATGAGACCGGTAAGTCCATTGACTACATCGATTCTCTGTACGATGGCTATACCTATGAGATTGCCTACGAGAAGAACGAGGATGGCAGCTACAAGACCGATGACAATGGCAACAAGATCATTGTTCCCTCTGAGAACATTGACTCCAAGAAGACTTATTACGATGCTACCCATCCCAAATATGAGAAGGTAGAGACCACAGCGGAGAAAAAGAACGACAATACCTGCTACGAAGATTCCTGGTTCAGCGGTGCTGTCAGCCGCATCTACAACTATGGTGCAAACTGGTACTACGTTGATGGCGGCAAGACCATGGCTTCTCAGCGCCAGAGTGCGAAGAACAGCGACAACGATGACATGAAGGACAAGATTGATCTGGAGGCTTACATCCACAGCAATCGTGTCAATGTCAAAAATGGCGATAAACTGCGCACGCGTGCAATGTCTTCTCCGGATTACTGGGAGGATAGCAGCAGCTCTTCCGGTAACCTGGGCGGTATGGGCAGCTTCGGTGTCAGCAACAAGGAAGATACCTATGCAACCACACTGTTCGATTACGGCACCGGTAAGTTCTCTAACACCAATGCACCTTCTCTGGAAGCCGAGGCGAAGCAGAGCTTTGCTTATACCGAGCAGTATCCCGGCCTGACCCACAGCATTGGCCTGTATGATGGCAAGATCTACTTCAACCTGGTCAACCGTATCTACACCTACGATACCAAGGCTGCTGATGATGCAAACCCTGTTGCACTCTTCAAAGAGTATAACGAGGTGAAGTATTCCAACGATGGCCGTGCATTTACGGCTACCGGCTTCTATGCAGATAAGAATGGCCCCAAGTCTGTAACCAACAAGCCCATTGCTTCTCTGGAAATTTTCGATGATTACGACTTCTCTGCACAGGGTGCTTACACGCCGGTTACGGATGGTGATGGCAACATCACCGGTATGAAGTTCAATGGCAATGTGCCGGCATATCCGACTTTGGTTGTCAACATTGGCACCGACTTCAGCTTCAGCTATCCGAATGTTAAGGATGCGTCTACCCGTTATACGGTGGAAGCCGTCAACCTGAACCCGGATTACCAGCGCAAGGTCAGCCCCGAGGGCACAAACACCAACGAGGAGTTCTTGTGGTGTGCCAATATCCGCGATACCGCAAAGATGACCGACCTGTTGGCCGATCAGGCAAGCGGTGCTACCAGTGAAGAGAATGTTGCTGCCGATTGCTACACTGCTAAGCACAACCAGACCCGCACCGACAAGTACGGCATTGTCAAGGTTGACAACGCTCCTGCCAAGGATGCCAAGCCTCTGGGCCACAGCTACAAGTACAACGAGACCGAGAAGATGTACATCTGCGAGACCTGCGGCCAGCATGCTTCTGTTCTGCTGAATGCAGGCGAGGGTGGCACTGCCGTTATGACCTCTGTTGCCGATACCGGCATGGGCGAACTGCTGGATAGCATGGGTAACATGGGCAGCAGCATGGGTCTGAGCAAGACCGCAACTTCTATCGATCCCGAGCGCGAGGCTGCAACCAAGGGCGAGGGCGAGATCACTCTGACCGCTACTCCCAATGAGGGCTTCGAGATTGGTAACGCTTACTACGTTGAGGAAGGCTCCACCGAGCAGAAAGAGCTGACCGCTAACAAGGACGGCACCTACACCATCAACAAGACCAAGACCGCTGGCTGCATCCAGATTTACGTCACCTTCAACGAGAAGGAAGCCGAGAGCCACAAGGTTAACATCGACACCGAGTCTATTAAGAACGGCAAGGTCGCTGCTGACCCGACCGAAGCTAAAGCAGGGAACAAGGTTACCCTGACTGTTGAGCCTGGCGAGGGCTACGAGCTGAAAGCCGATAGCCTGGTTGTTTCTTACGAAGCACCGGCCGAGACCGAGACTCAGGCCGACGACACCGAGACGCCCGAAGCACCCAAGACCGAGACCAAGACCGTCAAGCTCACTGCTGGCGAAAAGGAAAACACTTGGACCTTCGAGATGCCTGCTTACGATGTCAAGGTCACTGCCAAGTTCGTGGAGACCAAGGTTGAGCCTGAGGCCCACAAGATTGCCGTTACTGAGCCTGAACATGGTGCTGTAACTGTAAAGGTCGGCGAGACTGAGAACGCTACCGAAGCCGCTAAGGATGCAACCTTTACCGTGACGGCTACGGCATCTGATGGCTATGAGGTTGATGAAATTCATGTAGCCTATAAGGATGCAGAGGGCATGGATCGTGAGCTGAGCGATGTTGATGGCGTTTACACGATGCCGGATGCAGACGTAACGGTAACCGTTACCTTTAAAGAAAAGGTGACCGAGCCCACTGACCCGACCGATCCTACTGATCCTACCGATCCGACCGAGCCCAGCAATCCTGGCGAGACCACCCCGGGTGGCGATGACAACAACTCTGGCACAACCACTCCCGGTGAGGACAATTCCGGCGAAACCAAACCTGGCGAAGATAACTCTGGTGAGACGAATCCCGGTGAGAACAACTCCGGCGATGACAACAGCAACTCCAGCCAGGATGGCGAATAAGCAGTAACAATTTAGGGATTTCCTGCAAAACCTGCCGCTTGAAAAGAACGGCCGCACCCGGCGGCTGATCAGGCGGCAGGTCATCTGCTGGAAAAATATAGAAAGAGGTTGATACCAATGAAAAAGAAACTGTCCGCATTGTTGTGCGCTCTGTGCATGGCAATGGCCCTCTGCTTGACTGCTTTCGCAGCCGGTAATCCCACTATCAGTGGAACTGCCGCCCGCGATGGCAGCAAGGTGACGCTGACCCTGGCACTGGACACTGCCGGTGCAGAGTTTACCTCTCTGGATTACCAGGTTCACTATGACACCGACAAGCTGGAGTACGAGAGCTTTTCTGCTGGCGATATCGAAGGCGTGACATTTAGCGCTGGTAAAGCTGCCAATGGTAAGATTCCGGTTATAGGCGACGTTGGCTTTGGCGATCCTTTTACCAAGAGTGGCACTATGATTACCCTCACTTTCAATGTCAAGCCCGAAGCAACTGGTGAGGCTACTTTCACTGTTGACACCGTGAATGGCGTTAATGACGCTAATCCGAATGGCTTTACTGTTGACGTCAACAAGATTGCTCCCATCGCTGTTGCTGACTCTAAGCCCGAAGTCAAAGAGTATCCTGTTACCGTCAACCAGACCGGCAAGGGCACTGTTACCCTGACCGACAAGGCTACCGGTGAGGTAATTGCTTCCGGTTCCAATGTCAAGGAGAACACTGAGGTTGTTGTTAAGGCTGAGGCCGCTGAGGGTTACACCCTGGACGCAATCGAAGTGAACGGCGCTAAGATCAACAGTGGTGATTCTCGGACCATCACTGCTGATACTGTGATCAACGTCACCTTCACCAAGAACGAGACTCCTGAGCCTCCTGCAACCAAGACCTACAAGGTTACCGTTGATGTCAAGAACGCTACTGTTGAAGCAAAACCTAACAAGGACATTGTGGCTGGTACTGAGGTTGAGATCACCAAGGCTGTCGCCAACGTTGGCTATGATCTGAAGAGCATTGTTGTTACCAATGACACCACGAAGAAACCCGTCGCTGTCGAGAACAACAAGTTCAAGATGCCCGAGTCTGATGTTACCATCACTGCTAAGGTTGAGGCTCATGTCTACAACATCGGCGTTAATAACAAAGACGAGCATGGCACCATCGAGGCCCCCGAGACTGCTGCTTACAACTCCAAGGTTACGGTTACCGCTAAACCTAAGGATGGTTATGAGCTGAAGACTGTTACCATCACCTACATTGATGCTGAGGGCAAGAACCAGACCAAGAATGTTGGTACTACCTTCACCATGCCTGCTTCTAACGTTACTGTTACCGCTACCTTCGCTAAGAAGTCCAGCGGCGGCAGCACCACTACCACCACGCCTTCCTCTACCAACAACAAGACCACCACTGTGACCGCTACCGCTACTCCGGCTCCCACTGCTCAGCCTAAGCCCGCTGCTGCCATTCCTCAGACTGGCGATACCGCTAACCTGGCCCTGTACGCTGTGCTGTTCGTAGCCAGCGCAATGGCTCTGGGCTATGTGGTTTACCGCAAGAAGGCTAACCACTAATCCCTGTGTTGAGAGGAATTTGAAATGAAAAAGGTTATTTCGCTGATGCTGGCACTGGGTCTCAGCGTCTCCGTAATGTCTACCATGGCATTCGCAGACGAAATCGAGACCGAAGCCGCACCGGTAGAGGAGAGCGTAGCTGTCTCCGAGCAGGCTGCTGAGGACACCACCTGGCCTCTGCACCATGTTGATGTTCGCATTGCTGGTACGATGAAAATCGTATATCAGGATGTTGACGGCAACGAAAAGAGCACGGAGGATGTCGAAATCGGCGTTTTCACCGTCTCCATGACCAAGAACGGCGAGGACATGGGCTACTTCTACAGCAAGCCCGGCACCTCTCCCGACGACACCAAAGAGTTCGAGTGGCGTAACGATCAGCTGTGCCTCTCTGTGGACGACACCCTGACCATCACCGCTAAGGTTGGTGGCACCTTGGCTGACGGCACCACGGTTGAGGAAGTCTACGAGCATACTTACACTCGCGAAGAGCTGGAAGTTGCCCGCATGGCTTGCCCTGGCCATGATTCCATCCTGGCTGGTCTGGATCTGGACGTTGCCATCACCAAGACGATTCGTGATGCTGCACCGCTGACTCCGGCTGAACCGGTGAATCCGGACAAGCCTGATCCGGACCCGGATAAGCCGAACCCGAAGCCCGATGAGCCGAAGACTGATCCGGTCAGCCCGTCCCCGGACACCACCACTACTACTACCACGGTTGCCACTCAGTCCGCTGAGCCGGTTGCCACCGCAGCCCCGGCTGCTGTAACTTCCATCCCGCAGACTGCCGATAACGAGCCTCTGGCTCTGTACGCAGTGGCCGCTCTGGCTTCTGCCCTCGGCCTGGGTGTGGTTTACCGCCGCCGTTCTAACCATTAAGCACCGCTAAGCGCCCTGTAGGGTGCTGGCATAGACCCGTGTGATTTGCATTTGCAAGTCATGCAGGTCTTTTTTGTTTTGTCAAGATAGTGGACATGAATTTCATGTGAATTCATTTCGGCATAATTTGTCATGCATTGTCACGGGCATTCCAGTCCAAATAGTGGTAAGATAGTAGCAACGAATTTTTTACGCATAAAACAATCACAGATAGGAGCAATACAGTATGAACCAGCCGATTCGATATGATCTGCCCAGCGTAGAGCGCGCCTGGATGAAGTTTTACCCGCCGCAGTTGATCGAGGGCATGGAGGTGCCCCGCTGCACTCTGCGCTCTTATCTTGAGCAGAATATGCCAAACCTTAACGCGGTAGCCATTCACTACTATGGGGCGGATATCACCTGGCGCACCCTGCTGGCCATGGCTGACCAGACCGCTAAGGCCCTGTACGCTATGGGCGTGCGCGAGGGCGACCGTATCCCGGTGTTCCTGCAGTCCGTGCCGGAGTTCATCTACCTGCTGCTGGCGGCTGAAAAAATCGGTGCCGCTCTGGTCTGCCGTGACAACACGCTGGAAGAAAACGTCGATGCAGTCGAAAAGTCCGGTGCCTCTGTCATCTTTGCCCATGATTACCTGACCATGCGTGAGATGAATGCATATCTGGCCTCTGGCCAGGTCAAGCATGTTGTGCTGATTGATCCCTGCGCTACCTGCGGTCGTGATAACCTGCGCGCCAACATTCGTGATACGCTGGCTGAGCATTACATCTTCCAGCGCGCCAGCGGTCCTGCTGCCCTTAGCTGGGAAGATTTCCTGGCTCAGGGCAACGCTGTGGACAAGCTGCCCAATGTGCCCGCCGATAAGAACCGCCCGCTTTTCTGCGCTTATACCAGCGGTTCCACCGGCCCCTCCAAGCAGGTCATCCACTCCGCCTACTCGATGATTGGCGTTGTGTACCAGATGAACTTCTACGGCGCATCCGACAAGTTCCGTCCCACCTGGCTGGTGACGGTGCTACCGCCGTGCCTCGTGGCTGTTGTTGTTTCCATGATGCTGCTGCCGCTGTCCTCCAATAAGCTGCTGATCCTTGACCCCTTCTGCCGCCCCGAGGATATCGACATCGAGATGATGCACTATCATCCGAACTGCTGGCCGCTCATCCCCATGTTTGTGGATATCCTGATGCACAGCCCCCGTATCCCCAAAGACTACGATATGTCCCATCTGTTGGCTGCTGGTGCTGGCTGCGAGGCCATGAACAACACCCAGCTGCGCGCTGCCCAGCAGTTCCTGTATGACCATAACTGCCATGTGACTTTTACGGTTGGCTACGGCTGCAGTGAGGCCGGCTCCAACATCACCATGCCGATGTCTACCGACCCGATCCAGAACGGCAACTCCGGTATCCCCATGCCGCTGATCAGCGTGGGCGTATTTAAACCCGGCACGCAGGAAGAACTGGGTTACGGTCACGTTGGCGAACTGTGCCGCACCGGTCCCGGCAACATGATCGGCTACGACACTCCGGAGGCTACCGCCAAGGCACTGCAGCGCCATGCCGACGGTAAGGTCTGGTTGCACCTGGGTGACTTGGGTTACATTACGGAGAATGGCGTTATCTACGCGCTGACCCGTGGCCACAGCCCCCGCTACGGCGGTGGTGACTTGGCTTTGCAGCCGATGGAAAATCTGGTGGCAGAAGCCAACATCAAGGGTTTGAAGGACGAGTTCTTCGTTACCATTCCTGACCGCGAACACGCCGGTTGCTTCTTGCCGTACTTGTACGTTGTGCTGGAAAATGGCTATGAATTGGCAGACGTTGAGGAAAAAATCCGCGCTGCACTGGATGATTTCATGCAGCCTGTCGAAATCAATGTCCTGAAGAAGCGCCCCTTCTTCCACTTCAAGACCAACCGCATTGGTCTCTCCAAAGAGCTGATTGCCAAGCAAAACAACCAGAGTTATCAGCGTGCCGTGAACGAATAAGTTTTTCATGATAACAAAACACCCCGTAAGGATTGTGCAATGTACGTGCCACCTGACGGGGTGTTTTCGTATGCTGGGGCGGGAGCACTTGTAAGCAGAAAGCACATTTTTTACCGGAACAACGAAAACGGGACAAAATCCCTGATATATCCTATTGCTTTTTTGTGCCGTTTTGCTATAATGGGCTTACTACTGTAGAAGTGTGCGCTTTTGGCCCGCTTCTGTCTGACACAAAAGGA
>ERZ1034913.1821-NODE-1821-length-11941-cov-2.895339_pt1 | contig 11941 bp, 5 predicted proteins | sample MGYA00520697_ERZ1034913 | MGnify/ENA primary metagenome ERZ1034913 (study PRJEB33766, sample SAMN09781786) | gut metagenome | biome: gut microbiome | host: Homo sapiens | place: Madagascar | study: EMG produced TPA metagenomics assembly of the PRJNA485056 data... | reverse complement strand
TTCTTGGTACAAATTCGAATTTTTCCCAAAGGAAAAAAGCCGTCCTGCTCCCGCCAAAGAATAGGACGACTATCTCTATAGTTACTTAAATATTTGCCTGGAGCGGATGGATTGCATCCATCTTTCCCAGTTGTTTTTGTTAAATGTATTATAACTGCTTTTCCTTCATGTGTCAAATGGTACACATATTTTTATTCTCTATCAGCTTCTCTTTCTGTTTCCTTGTAAGCTGTTTTATTGAATACTCCCTTTTCATGGCTTCGGCTTTGGTTGCGTATTCTTCGTAATATACCAGTTCCACCGGGCGGCGGCTGCGGGTATACTTCGCACCCTCGCCGTCATTATGCGCTTTCACACGATGCTCAAGATCCGTTGTCCAGCCCGTGTATAATGTTCCGTCACTGCATTTTACCATATAGGTATAATTCCGCTTCATGTTATCTCTCCGCTTTCTTATCATTTCCAGAGATAACTATACTCCATATTACGGTATATACGCAACCTTTCTGCCCATTTGCCAGCCGTAAGCCTTTGCAATTTCTGATACCAGATCCCCCAATCCGGTATGATTACTTTTATCTTCTCTTTCTTCTGATAATCACCATGCTGACTGCTACCGCTGCTGCGATCATAAGAACCAGATAAAGTACCATATGACTGTTGTCTCCGGTAGCCACTCCTCTGCGTGCTTTATCTGGCTTCTTTGGAGTATCCGTTGTTTTACCATCTTTCGGTGCTTTGTAACTATTAATAAATACGATATCGTTACTGTCTGTTTCTGCTGAAAGGGTACCCTCGCCGTTATCACTTACTTTAACTGTAACTTTGAATTCTCTCTCGTCATATGTAATGCCTGTCTGCTTATCGTTTACTTCCGACACGGTATATTCATATGTACCTTCATCCTCAAATTTCAGATTTTCGAACTTGATTTTTCCAGATGCATCATTCTTGGCTTCAGCAATGACTTCACCGTTAACATCTTTTAACCGGAATGTAAACTCACCGTCTTTCAACTCTTTGCCGGTCAGCTTTTTAACCGCTTCGATCGTCACTGTTGTCGGTTCCGCCTTGTAAATGTTATTGAAAGTCACAGCGTTTCCTTCTGCAGGAACCAGTTCATCATTTTCCTCAGACGATACCGCCTGGTGTGTTACTCCGAGAGTTCCATCGCCATTATCGGTTATCTGTGTATATACCAGATAGTTATGATCATCATATGTAACACCCGTTTCGCTGCCTTTCACTTCGCGAACCGTATAAACATGGCTGCCCGGCTGTGTATATGTAATACTGCTGAATACCACCTTGCCGTCTGCATCATTACTTCCTGTTGCCACAACATTACCATCTTCCACCAGTTCGAAATTAAATTCTCCTTCTTTCAGCTCTCTGCCTTCCAGCGTCTTATTCACTTTTACCTGATCGGTAATGCTGGATGGAAGCTCACTGACATGATATGTATTGGTAAATCTAAACAGCGGTCCATCTGCCGGATTTCTTGTTACGCTAAGATTACCGTTACCATCATCTGTCAGAGTAAGTTTGAATGTTTTGCCCGTTGATGCATTTACATCATTAGTCACTCCTGCTGCACTGCCAGATTCTGTAACCTTATATTCAAACTCTTTGGTTCTCACTCCATTGTCAGTTGTTATTACATCCTGAAGAAGATCTGTTGTAAATGTGATTGTTCCAAAGTCCACATTTCCAGCCGCATCATTAACTGCTGTGGTCTGCGCCGGCATCGGTGCCCCCTCTGTCAACGCTTCCAGCGTAAATGTGAAATTGCCTGTAATATCAGCTGGTGTCAGACTGGTATCATGTGCCAGCGTCTTGCTTCCCGCAATTTCCACCGGTACAGGTTCTGTACCATACTGATTTGCAAATTCAAATTGATTCTGTCCATTTGGATAATTGGTAACCGCTGTCAGGACACCATTACCATGATCTGTCACTGTTACGGTAAAATCATAAGTTCCTGTTACTACACTTATCCCATTTGAATTTGTCCCGTTTTCGGTATCCTCATATATCCGATAGCTAAGTGTATATACCGTATTACCGTCAGCATCTGAAGATTTCAAAGCATACCATGCCTCAACTGAATTATCAAGTACTACTGCACTTGCTCCGGCTGCTGTATCCGAGGTCTTATAGCTGATGGAGTCAAATGCAATGCTTCCATCCGCTCCATTCTGCTTTTCCTGCAATACTGTACCGTTGCTTCCATCTGCCGGTCTGGTCGTAAGTTTAAACTGAAATTCTCCAGCTCGCAGATTACGTCCATGCAATGTTTTCTTTGCAGAAATATCTGCTTTTGTTCCACCCGTAACTTCTGTGGAGGCGTCATAGCGGTTGGCAAATACCGCCCTGTCTGTTACATCAGAAGCAGCTCCATTATTATAAGTAGCTGCTGCGTTGAGCTTTCCGATATTCTCAGCATCACGTGTCACAACTATCGTCACCTGTGCAGTATGACTATCGTATGTCATTCCACCTGCCTGTGTCTGAGGAACTGTTTCATTGATATTAAATGTATAGGTTCCCTCTTTTGTAAATGTCACATCACCAAACTGGAATGCCTTTGTAGCTCCGTCTTTTGCTCCCGCTACGATGGCTTTATCGCCATTTGCTGCTATCTTAACTTTCTCATTCTGTATCGCTGTTTTGGTATCGTCATCTGCCGCTGTCAGAGTGAATTCAAATGCTTCATTTGCCTTCATATCTCTTCCGATAAATGTTTTACTTCCCTTAAGAGCTGTATCTCCAGTCAATGTCACTGGCTCATCCGGAAGTCCGATTGTCAAACGGCCATTATTGCCAAGATATGTGGTAATATGTGCACCTTTGTAATTCTCGTCCCATACAGGATTGATGGACTTTGATGCTGTATTGGTCTTATTAGCACCTTCCGCTTTGTCCTCTGCAAAATATGTCAGACTTGTAGTTCTCGGTGTTCCTGCCGGAATATAATACTCTTCGCCAGTATTCTTTGTTGCATAATTTCCAAGCATCAGATTGCTGTTGCCAGGAATGGTTACAGTATTTGTTCCGCTGACTGCTTTCCCATCATCACCCAATACATAATAATTCCTCTGATAATAATATGTCGTTGCTCCGGTAGTATCAATACTGCCTGTTGCCGGAGTGGTGCATGATTCATCCGTATAGAGCACTGTATCATTCTGGAAATAGTAAAAATCATTTGTTTCTGCAGGTTCAAACTTCGCATATGCACCTACGCCACCGGATTCTGCATCTGCCGGATTCTGAACATATTTATTGCTCAAGAAATGTACCTGATGATTCTCATCTTTATTCGCATCAATATATGCTTTTAACTGCGCATCCGGATTTGCAAGCTTCTCTTCTACGCCTGCCTTAAGGCTCACATCATAGAACAGACGCATCGGATACGTCTCATCTATAGTCATGCTTCCATCACTCTTAACTTCATAATATCTGAGCGGAATCAGATTGGCCGGAATCTTAACCGTAACAAGATCTCCTGTCTGCAGCTGGTCTTCACCGGCTGCCTTTTCTACCGTAATCTTAATATCTTCCAGATTGCCTTCCGGATATACATGGTGGGTATGCGGAATCTGCTGTTCAAAGGTATATGTCACAACAGTTTTACCGTCTTTTGTAGTTTCCGTCTTATCCGGATTTTTATATAACTTATTTGCATATACCAGGGTATTGATGTCATCCACCTGCATATAATCGCCAAGCTGATCGGTAAGAGTAATGAATCCAGCATCACTTGGATCCTCACCCTGATCGACCTGGGTAGGTGACTGCGCAGAAGATATAATTTCATCTTCAATCTGAGTAAAGATATTTTTCAGTTCATCTGCTTTTGTTGCTACTTTGTAATATGTCGCATCCTGACCTTTACTATCCTTCGCACGGGTTCCCAGCTTCTTATATGTCTTCGCATCCGGATAATTGCTGGACAGACCATGCATAAATGCATTAAATTTTTCTTTAGCACTCCATGATCCACTTCCGGAATGCCCGGTAATGCTGACATCCGCACCGCTAAATATACCAATGGTGTAAATATCTGCATCTGTTTTTATCGTTTTTGCAGATGTGATTGCGCTATTTGCCACAGACTCATCAAAACCAGACTGGTGATTCGGCTCTCCATCTGTAAAAAATATAACAACTCTTTTGACATTCTTTCTATCGGCGTTATTATTCGCATCGGTTTTACGCTGATCCACAAGCGTCTTTGTCAGATCCATCGCATAATCCGCTGCTGTACATCCTGCCGACTTCAGAGCTTTGACTTTTGCTTTTAAGTCTGATTTATTCTCACTTGTATAAGCCCCATAGTTGCTGACAATCTGCGTGTAATTATAGTAAAATCCGCCTTGCCTGTACTGGTCATTTCCAACGCTATTCGTCTTATTACCGGCAAACTTCACAACCGCGATACGATTCTGCTTATTCACATCCGCCCTTTGATCATTGACTTTTGCTGAACCGTCAATAAAACTGTTCACTGCATCTTTAAGTGCATCTATTCTTTTGGTGCTATCAGCACTGCCCATCGGATCATCCATACTTCCCGACACATCAAGAACCAGTACGATATCCAGTGGCACTGTAGTCTGCCCTGTGATCTTGGCAGTCGAAGATAATGCAGACAATCCCACCAGAAAATCTGAACCCGCACCTTTCTTGATCGTTGCTGTGCCGGACTCTTTTTCCTGGCTGGTAAGAGTCACATCACCTGCTGATACGGACTTGTCCGTCCATATACGCCCCACATTCTTTGTACTGTCATCCAATGCATTTGCATCGTGCCAGTTATTTATGGTTACATTGTCTGCCGTTGTAGTCCTGGCAGCATTCTCTGCGGCATTCACCTGCTGTGGCCATAGACTAAATACCATGACAGCTGCAATGATAAATACCAATAACGACGTCTTCTTCTTCATCTTCAGCTCTCCTTCCGTTTTTATCTTTTTATTATATAATGCTTTCTATTTTTTGACATCGTCCGTTTTTGAACAAATTTGGACATTTACATAAAAATAACAGGAGATTTCTCCGAAATCTCCCGCTTTCTGTTATTCTCCCATATAGTCTGTCGGATTCACCGGCTGTCCATCTTTCTTCATGGCATAATATACATTACAGCCCTCCAGTGAATAGTATTTGGTCGGCTTGCTGACATAGCCCACTACCGTATTTGCTTCAACGGTATCTCCCACATTCAGCGGTACCTCTTTCAGTTGACCGATCAATAGTTCATATCCATTTCCCAGATCCAGATTAACCGTCGTACCAGTCTGTGCAGTTACATCGATCGACTTGACAATGCCCGCTGCTCCTGCGATCACCTGATCTCCTTCTGCTCCGGAAATGATCAGTGCCGGATTATACTTGAACTGATCCAATGTGGAAAAATACACGGTCTTATCCATGCTGTAATTCATAATAACCTGTCCGTCTACCGGCCATAACAGCTCACTATCTTCGGTAAAATGATAAGATGTACCACTTCCAGATGTCGCTACACTTCCTGTACCGCCCTGATCTGTTCCTTCCGTACTCTGATTATCCTCTTCCGACTTGTTCTGTTCCATCTTTTGATCCTGTTTTTCCTCATTCTGATTCTCAGTATCTATCGTCAGCTTGTCTGTATTTGCTGATTTTGCCGATACCTTGCTATTACTATCCTTTTTTTTCGTGCTGTCTGCCTGCTGCTCCTGTTCATCCTGCTGCCCGGATTTCCGATAATTCGTCAGTGTATAAGTTCCTGCGATTACCACCGCCGCTGCAAAACAGAGCGCAATACCTATAGACGCACGCCTTCTTGCCGAAGGCTTTTTCCTCTTCTTCATATTCATCACCTCTGGCTATATTTTTGCCAGAAGCAGGGCTTCTTATTCAGTACTGCTCACAATATCTGCAACTTCTTTTAATTCTGTTCCTTCGAAAAAATATTCCAGAATTTCATCATATGTTTTACCATCTTTTGCCATTTTATTGGCCGAATACTGACTGAGCCCCAGTCCATGTCCTACGCCCCGTGTAGTCACTCTTAGCTTCCCATCGTATTTCTGAAGTACAAAACTTCCGGATGCCAGCTTATATTTTTCACGAAATTCCTCTCCGCTCATAGTCTCATCTCCCACCTGCACAGAAGTCACGTATCCTGCCGTATCCGTCTCCGTAACACTGACTTCCATATCATCCAGGATCTTCGTCTGAATCTGTTCTCTGGATTCTATATCATATGGACACTCTTTAATTTTCAGATATGGATAATCCTCATTCCCAAGCACCTCTTTGCCGTCTCTTGTATTGCCATTGGTCAATCGGCAGTAAGGTACATAAGCAAGCTGTTCTCCATCCGTGTCATCCCATGCATTTTTCAGACGGTTATAATTCTTCCTATAGCTTCCAGAGCCCCACTGCTCACGCATGTCATCATTTGTCCAGTATCCGTCGCTGAATACCGTCTGACTTCCATTATCCTTAATCTGTGTATATACAGTTGTCCGCACCAGAACTGCCTGTGCTCTCAGTGCTTCTTTTTCATACGAGACCGGAATTTCTTTTGCCATCCTTCCGATACAATAATCCTCTAAAGGCACATCCATTTCTTTCCCATCACGCTCTGTTTTCACCTGCATGGTATCTACTGTTTTGGATGCAGGAACTGCCTGCCCATTCATAAATACGGTAATCACATACGGTAATAGCACGATAATAATCAGATAGGAACCCAGTCGTTTTAATTTTTGCAGCATAAAAAATCCTCCCATAGGATTCTATGAGAGGAACTTTTGTTTTATTCAGTACTGTATCTGATTTTATAATCTGGTTCGATTATGCTTCAACCTTAATCTTATTCAGATGCCAAATCTCTTTTGCGTACTCTTCAATTGTTCTGTCGGAAGAGAACTTACCACAGCATGCAGTATTCAGAAGTGCCATTTTAGCCCATCCTTCTCTGTCTTTGTATGCTGCTTCTACACGCTCTTGTGCTTCTGCGTAAGAACGGAAATCTTTCAGAATGAAATACATATCTGCGCGGTCGCTGCAATTTGTATTCAGCAGACTGTTGTACAGATCGCGATAACGCTCTGTATCTCCATCTGCATATGTGCCATCTACCAGCTGATCTACAACTCTGCGGATATCTGCATCATTGTTGTAAATCTCGTAAGGATTGTATCCGCCATTCTTCTCGTAATTCATAACTTCATCAGAGCTCATTCCGAAGATAAATGCATTCTCAGAACCTACTTCTTCTACGATCTCAACATTGGCTCCATCCATGGTTCCCAGTGTCGGAGCACCGTTCAGCATGAATTTCATATTACCTGTACCGGATGCTTCCTTTGATGCAGTTGAAATCTGCTCGCTGACATCTGCTGCTGCAAAGATCCATTCTGCATTTGATACACGGTAATCTTCGATAAATACTACCTTGATCTTACCGTTGATACTGCGGTCATTGTTGATCACATCTGCTACAGAGTTGATCAGCTTGATAATCTCTTTCGCACGGATATATCCTGCAGAAGCTTTTGCTCCAAAGATAAATGTACGAGGATAGAAGCTCAGTTCCGGATGCTCTTTGATCTTATTATACAGGTACATTACATGCATAATGTTCAGAAGCTGACGTTTGTACTCGTGCAGACGTTTTACCTGTACATCGAAAATGGATCTCGGATCCACTTCAATTCCATTATGCTCAAGGATGTATTTTGCCAGACGCTCTTTGTTCTTGTATTTAATATCCATGAACTCCTGCTGTGCCTTCGGGTCATCTACATATTTCTTCAGACCGGACATCAGTGACAGATCTGTAGCCCATGCTTTTGTACCAAGCTTTTCAGTTACCCAGGAAGCAAGCAGCGGATTACCGTGCATCAGGAAACGTCTCTGAGTGATACCATTGGTCTTGTTGTTGAATTTCTCAGGCATCATCTCATAGAAATCCTTCAGTTCACGTTTCTTCAGAATCTCTGTGTGCAGTCTTGCTACACCGTTGACAGAGTAACCAGCTACGATTGCAAGATTTGCCATTCTCACCTGACCATCTCTCAAGATACCCATTGTTCTCTTCTTATCTTCATTGCCAGGATACATCTCTTCTACCTGGATGATGAAGCGACGATCAATTTCCTGAATGATCTGATATACTCTCGGAAGCAGTCTTGAGAACAGGTCGATCGGCCATTTCTCCAGTGCTTCTGCCATAATTGTATGGTTGGTATATGCACATGCTTTCGTTGTGACATCCCATGCCTCCTGCCATTCCAGGTGGTAATCATCCAGCAGGATACGCATCAGCTCTGCAACTGCAACAGTCGGATGAGTATCATTCATCTGGAAGGTTGCTTTCTCATAAAGCTTACGGATGTCATCATGATTTCTCATGTATTTGTCTACTGCTGCCTGAAGACTTGCAGATACGAAGAAATACTGCTGTTTCAGACGAAGCTCTTTACCCGCATAGTGATTATCATTTGGATAAAGCACTTCTACGATCGTCTTAGCAAGATTCTGCTGTTCTACCGCTTTGTGGTAATCTCCCTTGTCAAATGAATCCAGCTGGAAGTCCACGATCGGCTCTGCATCCCAGATACGCAGTGTATTAACCTGGTTATTATCATATCCGACGATCGGATAATCATACGGAACAGCCAGTACAGACTCATAATTCTCCTGTTTGAACAGAGTCTTTCCTGTCTCATCATCATATTCTACGCGGATATTGCCACCGAAACGAATCTCTTTGGCATATTCCGGTCTGCGAAGTTCAAACGGATTACCATATTTCAGCCAGTTATCCGGCTTCTCTACCTGATATCCATTCTCAATCTTCTGCTTGAACATACCATAACGGTAACGGATACCACATCCATATGCAGCATATCCAAGAGATGCCAGAGAATCCAGGAAACAGGCAGCCAGACGGCCGAGACCGCCGTTGCCCAGTGCCGGATCCGGTTCCTGATCCTCTACAAAGTTCAGATCAATTCCCAGTTCATCCAGAGCTTCCTTTACATCCTCATAAGCCGTCATATTGATCAGGTTGTTACCCAGTGCACGACCCATCAGGAACTCCATGGACATGTAGTAGACAATCTTTGGATCATCCTTTGTGAGCTGTTTCTGTGTTGCGATCCAGTTCTCAACAATCATATCCTTTACTGCATAAGATACTGACTGATACTGCTCCTGCGGAGTTGCCTCGTCAAGTTCCTTACGGAACAGTCTTCTGCAGTTGTCCATTACATCCTTTTTAAATTCTGTCTTACTAATTTTTAAACTCATATATTCCCAGTCCTTTTACATTTTTGCTACGCCAAGCGTTACATTTTCTCCATTGATCTTCCACTCTTTGACATATCCGGCCGGCTCAGCTTTCTGTACGCTGACTGCCAGTGTCTCAGTTCCGATCATATCTGCATTGTCTGCAAATACCTTCTCAGCTTTCTCTGTACCTGTATAAGTTACTGTAATCTTATCCATTACCTCGAAATCTGCTTCTTTACGCATGGTCTGAATCTTACTGATGATTTCTCTTACGAATCCTTCTTCCAGAAGTTCCGGTGTCAGGTTAGTATCCAGTACTACGGTAATTCCGTTATCATTTTCAGATACATATCCTTCCATCTGAGCAGTCTCAATCAGCAGATCTTCACGGAAGAGAGTAATCTCCTGTCCATTTACATCCAGTTTCAGAGCATCTGTCGCATTCAGCTCATCCATTGCTGCGTTGCCATCCAGAGAAGAAAGCACCGCTTTAATACCGCCAAGCATCTTACCGTATTTCGGTCCGACTGTCTTAAGCTGTGGTTTGAATGAATAAGAAGTAAAGCTTCTTACATCCTGTGTAAATGTTACAGCTTTTACATTCAGCTCATCTTTTACAATATCCTGATAGAATTCCGGCAATACCTTATCTGCCTTTACAAACATCTGACCAATTGGCTGACGGTTCTTGATATTAGCTGTGTTACGGCATGCACGACCCATTACTACCAGCTTCAGGACTTCGTCCATATTATTTTCCAGTTCTGTATCGATATGATTCTCGTGTACAGCCGGGAAGTCACACAGGTGAATACTTTCCGGAGCTGAAGCATCAATACTTCTAACCAGATTCTGGTAAATCTCTTCTGTCATAAATGGAATCATCGGAGCTGCTGCCTTGCTGCATTCTACCAGTGCAGTATACAGAGTCATATAAGCATTGATCTTATCCTGCTCCATTCCTTTTGCCCAGAAACGCTCACGGCTTCTTCTTACATACCAGTTACTCATATCATCCACGAAATCCTGCAGTGCTCTTGCAGCTTCCGGGATACGGTAATTGCCGAGGTCATAATCTACCTCTTTAATCATACTATTCAACTTGGACAGCAGCCATTTATCCATAACGGATAATTTCTCATAATCCAATGTATATTTCGTAGCATCAAATTCATCGATGTTCGCATACAGTACAAAGAATGCATAAGTATTCCACAGAGTACCCATGAACTTTCTCTGACCTTCTACTACCGCCTTGCCATGGAAACGGTTCGGCAGCCATGGTGCACTATTGACATAGAAATACCAGCGGATCGCATCTGCACCGTACTTGTCCAGTGCATCAAACGGATCTACCGCATTACCCTTAGACTTACTCATCTTCTGACCATTTTCATCCTGCACATGTCCAAGAACGATAACGTTCTCATATGGTGCTTTGTTGAAGATCAGTGTTGAAATTGCAAGCAGTGAGTAGAACCATCCACGAGTCTGGTCAACGGCTTCTGAAATAAACTGTGCCGGGAACTGCTGTTCAAACAGTTCTTTATTCTCAAATGGATAATGATGCTGTGCAAATGGCATAGAACCACTGTCAAACCAGCAATCAATTACTTCCGGTACACGGTGCATTGGCTTACCGCACTTCGGACACTTAATGGTCACTTCATCGATGTATGGACGGTGAAGTTCGATATTATCCGGACAGTTATCAGACATGCTCTTCAGCTCTTCGATACTTCCGATTGAATGCTGATGTCCGCATTCACATTCCCAGATATTCAGCGGAGTACCCCAGTAACGGTTACGGCTGATGCCCCAGTCCTGTACATTTTCAAGCCAGTCTCCGAACCGTCCCTTACCAATACTTTCCGGGATCCAGTTGATCGTGTTATTATTAGCGATCAGTTCATCCTTCACATCTGTCATCTTGATGAACCATGACTCTCTTGCGTAGTAGATCAGCGGAGTATCACATCTCCAGCAGTGCGGGTAGCTATGCTCGAACTTCGGTGCGTCAAAGAGAAGTCCTCTTCCGTCCAGATCTTTCAGGACTTCCGGGTCAGCTTTCTTAACAAATAATCCGGCAAATGGAGTTGTCTCTCCCATGTTACCTTTTTCATCTACTAACTGTACGAATGGGAAGTCGTACTTACGTCCAACCTTGGCATCGTCTTCACCAAATGCAGGTGCAATGTGTACAACACCGGTACCATCTGTCAGTGTTACATAGTCATCACATGTAACGAAGAAACATTTCTTGTTCTGTTTTGCTGCGCAGTCTGCTGCACACTGATATAATGGCTCGTATTCCTTGTATTCCAGATCTTTTCCTTTGTAAGTCTCCAGTACCTCGTATGCCGGCTTGCCATCTTCAGCGAGCTTGCCAAGTACAGTATCCAGAAGTGCAGATGCCATATAATAGATATATCCGTCTACACATTTTACCTTAACGTATTCTTCTTCCGGATTTACACAAAGACCGATATTAGACGGTAATGTCCAAGGTGTAGTTGTCCATGCAAGGAAATACGCATCCTCACCTTTTACCTTAAAACGAACAATTGCTGAACGTTCTTTTACATCCTTGTATCCCTGTGCCACTTCCTGAGCTGAAAGCGGAGTTCCGCAGCGAGGACAGTAA
>ERZ1034913.1819-NODE-1819-length-11957-cov-7.662998_pt1 | contig 11957 bp, 9 predicted proteins | sample MGYA00520697_ERZ1034913 | MGnify/ENA primary metagenome ERZ1034913 (study PRJEB33766, sample SAMN09781786) | gut metagenome | biome: gut microbiome | host: Homo sapiens | place: Madagascar | study: EMG produced TPA metagenomics assembly of the PRJNA485056 data... | reverse complement strand
GTGCAGAAACTGCACAGTAAGAAAGCCAAGCCTATTAAATTCGATCGGAAGGGATAGCGAGTTTCTCAGATTATCAGAAATTATATAACAAATAATTGTGAGATTCCCAGTATTACATGTTAGAAGTGCTTGAATATCGCTATATCAGTAGGTAAAATAATTCGTGTGCAGTTCCTGCACAGTCCTCAAATCATATCGTACATATGTTCGTGTTATATCTTAGACAGGAGCGCAAATGGCCAGCAGGGCGAAAATGCGCGGTGGGGAAAAGCAGCAGCAATCCTTGTCGTTAGGAAGAGAAACCGTAGAAGAATTAGAGAAGGAGGCGGAGCGTCGCGGACTGAATAAATCGCAGCTCGCAGACCTTTTGCTGAACGGTCAGCTGACCCAATCTGCCGACAAGCCGACTATCATCTCCATCATGAGCTATAAGGGCGGCGTCGCAAAAACAACTACGAGTACGTGTCTTGCAGTTTGCCTTTCGGAGCTCGGCTACAAGGTACTTGTTATCGATATGGATGGCCAGGGCAATGTCAGCCAGAGCCTGGGCGTTTACGACCCGCGCTCTGAAGAAGCCTGCATCGCCGACGTCCTGTATCAGGCAACCCCGAGCTCTCCTCGCATGTCGCTAAGCGAGGTTATGCGCACTACCGATTATGAAAACGTGTTTTGCGTACCCTCGAACTTCCGATTCGCTGACGCGGATACCCGCCTGAAAGCGGAAATCGCAGGCGGCGTTGACACGCGCCTGCTGTACGCCATTGAGGACCTCATTGACGAAACCGCCAAGAGCGGTGAGCAAAAGTTCGACTACATCATCATCGACTGTGGTCCGCGCCTGGATATGACGACTACGAACGCCATCGTCGCCCTCGAGGCCGGAAACAACGCTTCGCACATCATCATTCCGATCAAGGTGGACGGCTACGCTATCGCAGGCCTTTCACAGACGATCGACACAATCAACCGTACAGCCAGGGAGCGTCGTCGCCTGCCGCAGCACTGGAAGATCCTGCAGACGATGATCGAGCGAAACACCTCTGCATACAAATATGGCTGCCAGATGATGAAGGAAGCCATTCCAAACGCAGAGTATTTCAATACGAAGATCGAGAAGAGCACCGTGGTTCCTGAAGCAAGCTTAGCAATGGAGCCCCTGATCAAATACGACCCCAACAGCAAGCCTGCGATTTCGTATCGACTGTTGGCCCAGGAAATCGAGGAAATGAATGCCTAGGAATAAGCTACAAGCCGCACTCAAGAACAACGGAGGAGCAATCGCCAACGTGACGCCGCGTTACGAAAAGCTTACCGATGAGCAAATGCGCCTTGCGGCATTCGAGGCCAGGGACAACCAGGAAGGTGCCATCACCGACAAAATGGCTAACAGCAATCGCCGAAATACGCTGCTGGCCGAAATGGGTTTCGACTGGTTCGACATCGACAACCTTAAACCGAACCCCAACAACAGCTACACCATCACCGACGAGGACGTAAACAACCTTGCCGGCCTGATCTGGAATAGCAAAGAGGTCGAACCGCTGATTCTGCGCGAAACCGAAGATGGCATCCAGATCATCGACGGCGAGCGTCGTTGGCGTGCATGTAAGCTGCTTGCCGAGAAATACGGCGACGCATGGCGTATGGTTCCTGGCAGGTGCCATAAGCTTGGTGCCGTATCCGATGAGCAAGCCAATTTCATCATGCACTCGAGCAATATCGGTCAGCGAAACATCAAAGCATCGGAACGCGCTCAGGGCTTCAAAGTCCTCGCAGACAAACTGGTGGAATGGCGTAAAGACGACCCATCGCTGAAAGGTGTCAACACGAAGACGTACCTTGCAGAGCACTTCGGAGTGTCCGAGCGAACTGCACAGGTAATGCTGAACATAGCAAGAAACCTGTCGAAAGAGGGCAATGATCTGCTCGATGCGGGAAGCATCACGCAGTCCCAAGCAGAGGCTTTGTCGAAACTCTCAAGCGTGCAGCAAGAGAGCGTCATAAAAGCAGTGCGCACGGAAGAATTGACTACAGATGAGATTTCAACGCTCATCGAGGCAGCAAAAGCTTCCAAGCAGGAACAACCTGTCGAAGAATTGGTTGCAGCCACGCAAACCAAACAACTAGAGAAGGTTGCGAGAGACCCTAAAGCACCTAAGGACGTAAACGGTTACCTAAAAACAGCAAGGAACGCGCTACGACATGCCGAAAACGCAGAAGGTGAAGCTGATTTCAAACTGTTAGGAGAGATCAAAGCCTTAGTACGTTCAATAGAAAAATCACTGGACTAACCGCTTAGTAAAGATGAATCGCCGAATAGCGATAAGGAAACCCTCCCATGTCAGAGTGACAGAAACACTTGATGGGAGGGTTTCCGTCACTCGACTGCAGCACTCCAAAGTAACAAAGAACTTATAAGATTGATGTAACAAGCACTTCTTAAACTCGTATGACAAAAATTTGCATGCATTAAGTACTTTCTTGTTATAACGACTTACGTTCACCAGAACACGTTGACGTTGGTTTTCCTTGTAGGAACTGATAACCGTCGCTACCGTTCTAACCGAGCACATGACTTGTTTTGCTATTGAGGCATACGTATGCGAACCTTGGTGAAACAAGGCTATGATTCGGGCGTTTCTTTGCTCCCTCTTCTCTTTGGTTATGCGTTTCGCTTCTTTTCGCAGAATCGATCGTTTTGATTCGAAGAAGTTGATAGCTATTTCTTCTTCAAGTGTCATGCCAAGTAGATCACGCAGGCGATTGGCGCCGATAAGGTAATAGCCGTGCTCACCACGCAGGTTGGTTACGGAGTCGACCGACTTTATGATTCCGTTGAGCTCGCTTTCGTTAAGCGGATTTAAGAAGCTGCTGTTAAAGCGGCTCAGCTTTTGCCGCGCGATCTCGTGCGGATACACCTGAACAGCCGTGTTATAGAACACGAACGACATGAGTTCTCGGTTTCCTTCGCAATCGAAGTTGCGAAACTTCTGGAGCTCGATGATTTTGGTAAGGCGGCTTTTCAGAAGAGGCTGATAGTTGATGACAGAAGCGGTCTTCTTGAAAGCGCGTTTGAGATTGGTTTTGCAGTTGGGTTGTTCGGTGCGTGCCGGTGCGAATTCGGAAAGCTTCGACAAGCTATAGAGCGCATCGAAGGAATAATCGCACAGCTTCGCGAATCGCCTTGCTTTTGCGTTGTAGGTTCCGGGGATGCGGGAAACGCGCGAGACGTCGAACGTTGCGCGGTCGACCGAGATTCCCTTGATGGGGGAGATTACGGAATCGAGCAACGATGCCATGCGTTTCTGCACGCTTTCGAAAAGCTTTACGGATTTAGCGTTGACCAGGCCGTTTGCACCCACTCGATACGGAATGGACCGTGTGAGGACGTAAAACAGCTGTACGCCTCGACCGGAGTCGATGGTCATGGTGGGTTGGGGGAGATTTCCTTCCCCAACGGCTTGTTTGAGCGTGCTAAGCGTTTGGTTCACGATAGCGCGAGTTTCCTGAAGGCTCTGATCATGACAATCGAGGTCGAAGAACAGCGCATTCAGTTGCCTGACTTGCTCTGATTTCCGGCATGCCGAAGTGAACCCGTTGTGGGTCATGTAGTATGCGGACTTCGCGTTGAAGCCCATGGCCGGCAGAGATTCGCTTTTCACCGCGGTGTCCTCCCAAGACCCGCTGGCGTCCGACGAGACCACGTAGTAGCTGTTGCGGTCGTCGTGCGTGATAAGCGTGCGGAAAATCTCCCACTCGCTTCCTTGCACGTGGGAAACCGCCGCACCTACTGGTGGTTGAGGCATACTGCACCCTTCGCGACCTGCGGAAACGTGGTCGCTTTCTAGTCGAATGTATTCTGTTTTCGACAATGAAAAAAAGAGTGCAAAAACAAGAACGCCTTGTGAGCGCATGTTCTAAGTGGTAAAATATCACCTGTGAGTGAGTGGTCGATACTTGATCACTTAGGCAACCCCCTAGTTGGCGCTAGGGGGTTCTTTTTTCTGTTGTCGATGCAAGCGGGGAGCTATGTTGGCGCATAGGTATCCACGCTTGTTACTTGCACAGTCTATAACAAGAAACACTTGGCTGTCCACATTGTTTTGTTATGAAAACGGGCAAAAGGGCTTGATTCGGTTGCGCGTTGGTGGTTGTTGCGCGATTGAGGCCGGTGCAAAATTGCCGCAAAACTCGCTTCTCGTCTGGTGTTTTTCGTCTTACGAACTCAACGGTCGGCGAAATTGTTGCAACTTGTTTCCGAATCGAAAAAAATTGTTATAGTTTGATGTCCGAACACCGGTTGACGGTGCTTGGCTGTCGGGCTTTAGCGTATGATATGCACTCAAAGATCGCTGGAGTCTGAGAGGAGCCTTGGGATGGAAGAGATGCGATTAGCCGATGAGCACTTGAATGTGCTCGAGCATCCCCTTATCGCGCATAAGATGTCGATCATGCGCGATGCGTCCACGGCTCCCTCCCAGTTCCGCCAGCTGGTGCACGAGGTTGCGATGCTTGAAGTATACGAGGCTTCGCGCGATTTGCCGACGGAGCCCGTTGAGGTGGATACGCCTTTGCAGCGCACGGTTGGGAAGCGGATTGCCGGTGAGAAGCTTGCCGTGGTGCCCATCCTTCGCGCGGGCATGGGCATGCTCGAGGGGGTTCTCTCCGCGATTCCTTCCGCCGCGGTGGGGGTGCTTGGCATGGAGCGCGACGAGCAGACCCATCAGCCGCACGAGTATTACGCGAAGGTGCCGAAGGGGATAGCCGACAGGACGGTGTTTTTGATCGATCCTATGTTGGCTACGGGCAGCAGTGCGCTTTCGGCTATCCATTACCTGCGTGAGCAGGGTGTTCGCGACATTCGATTCCTAGTGCTGGTGGCTGCCCCCGAAGGGGTTCGCGCTGTGTTGCAGGAGGATCCGGATGTCCGCATCTGGACTTGTGCGCTCGACGATGGGCTGAACGATCAGGCGTATATCCTTCCCGGTTTGGGTGATGCGGGTGACCGCATCTTCGGCACATTGTAGGGGGCGTTATGGAAAGCGTGCAGCGTCCCGTTAGCATTGAAGATATCGCCACGAAAGCGATGGGTGCATCACGGCCGGTCATCGGCATCGTGCCGACATATGACCCGAACGAGGGCATTCTTCGTATGAACAACCATTATGCCCAGGCAATCGTCGCCGCGGGCGGGGCGCCGCTGATCATCCCGTTTACCAGCGATGTCAGCGTGTACGAATCGTTGCTGCCGCGTATCGATGGGTTCGTGTTGTCGGGTGGTCAGGATATCAGCCCCGTGCGCTATGGTGGCGACATCACCTATGGCAAGCTTTCGGAATTGACGCCCGAGCGCGAGGAAGTGGAGTACCTGCTGCTCAGCTATGCGTACCAGTTCGATTATCCGTTGCTGGGCATCTGCCGTGGCATGCAGATGATCAACGTGTTCTTCGGGGGCACGTTGTACCTGGATTTGGAAGAGCAGTTCGATGGCATGTGCGCCGTCGACGATGTCCCCGTGCCGACGGAGGGCGTGCAAACGCAAGCCGGTGGGCGCGTGAACCATTGGCAGACTAAGGAGTACGGGCATCCCACCCATACGGTCTCGATTATGCGCTCAAGCAAACTCGGCGAGATCCTGGGCTGCGATTCTGCAGCGGTGAACTCCATGCATCATCAGGGCGTTCGCGCGTTGCCTCCCAATTTGGCGGCTGCTGCCTACGGGCCCGACGGCCTGGTGGAGGGCGTGGAGGCGAAGGATTGCCACTTCCTTATGGGCGTGCAGTGGCATCCCGAGTACTTCGTGGAGGACGGCGGTCATATGGCGCCGCTGTTCCGCGCCTTGATCGACGAGGCGCGGCAGATGCGTTGCCGTGAGGGACGCTGCCATGATTGCCTTCGCATCGATCGCGAGGAATGCGACCCGAATGCCGTGTGGCCCGCGGTCAAGTTCGCTGACTATATCTAGCTTGATGGTCGGGTCGTTCGGGATCATGGGCCTCGTGATGGTAGGTTGTTTGAAGGAGTAATCCCAGGTGAATGGCGAAAAGCAAGAGCGTGTGCTGGTTGCGATGAGCGGCGGGGTGGACAGCTCGGTGGCGGCGCTGCTGCTTCGCGACGCGGGCTATGATGCCACGGGCGTCACCATGAAGCTGTTCGACAACGAGGTTGCCGGCGCCGGGGGCGCGTGCGTGGTGGGCGAGAGCACCTGCTGCAGCCAAAGCGATGTCGAGGACGCCCGTCAGGTGGCGTTCGGGCTGGGGCTTGAGCACTTCACGTTCAACTTCACGGGGACGTTCGGTTGCGAGGTGATCGATCGGTTCTGCGATGCGTACTTGCACGGCCGTACGCCGAACCCGTGCATCGACTGCAACAGGTACCTGAAGTTCGCCGCCCTGCAGCGCCGCCGCGCGCAGCTGGGCTTCGACTATGTGGCGACCGGCCATTATGCGCGCCGGGCGTTCAACGAGAGCACGGGCAGGTTCGAGCTTCGCCGTGGACTGGATGAGGCGAAAGACCAGAGCTATGTGCTGTACCACCTCACGCAAGATGACCTTGCGCATATGTTGTTCCCGCTGGGAGAGCTGACGAAACCGCAGGTGAGGGAGCTGGCCGAGAAACATTCGTTCGGAAACGCCCATAAGGCGGAGAGCCAGGACATCTGCTTCGTGCCCGATGGCGACTATGCGTCGTTCATTGCCCGGTATATGGGGTTTGGGGAAGATGCCGCGCGCGATGGCGCGGGCGGTCCGACGGTCCCCGCCGCGTTTGAGCCTGGGGATATCGTTGATGTCGACGGCAGGGTGCTCGGGCGGCACAACGGGCTGGTTCATTACACGATTGGGCAGCGCAAGGGCATCGGCATCGCTGCGCCCGAGCCGTTGTATGTGGTGGGCAAAGATGCCGCCGAGAATGTGCTGGTGGTGGGCCCGCGAAGCGAGCTGGGCGTGCGCGAGGTGCGCGCCGGGGATGTGAACCTGATTTCGGTGGCGAAGCTTGATAAGCCGTTGCGCGTTACGGCGAAAACCCATTACCGTCAACGGGCGCAGGCTGGCGAGGCGGTTGTGGAGGGCGATCAGCTGGTGGTTCGCTTCGATGAGCCGGTTGCTCGTCCGGCGGCGGGACAGTCGCTGGTACTCTACGACGGCGATGCCGTTGTGGGCGGAGGGACGATAGAAGCAAGCGAATAAGCTGCCTAGATGGTGGCTTGAGCTAAGGGAATCAAAAAAACGGAGGCGTGGCTTGAAATCAAGCCACGCCTCCGTTCGCGTATTGCGCGAGAATCGTTCGCTACTTCACGATGCGGACGCGGTGGATGCCTTCGATGGCTGCGAGCTTGGCGACAAGCTCGTCGGTTGCGGGGGCATTGAGATCGAGCATGGTGTAGGCGGCGTTGCCGCGGGCCTTGTTCGTGAGGTTGTCGATGTTCGCGCCCACTTCGCCGAACACGCCGGTGATCTGGCTGAGCATGTCGGGCACGTTGGCGTGGAGCACGGCGACGCGGCCGCCCTGCGCGGGGGCGGGGCCCATGTCGCAGGCGGGGTAGTTCACCGAGTTCTTGATGTTGCCGTTCTCCAGGTAATCCTTCATCTGCAGCGTTGCCATGATGGCGCAGTTGTCCTCGGCCTCGGCGGTGCTGGCACCAAGGTGCGGCAGAACGATGGTGTTTTGCATGGCCATGACCTCGGGCGTTGCGAAGTCGGTGACGTAGGTGGCCACGCGGCCGGCCTCGAGGGCCTCGGCCATGGCGGCGTTGTCGACTAGGGTGTCGCGGCTGAAGTTCATGACGGCGCAGCCGGGTTTTGCAACCTCGAGCTCATGCGCGCCGATCATGCCGCGCGTGGAATCCATGGCGGGCACGTGGATGGTGACGTAGTCGCTGCGATGCAGGACGTCGTCGAGGTTGGTGACGTGCTCGACGGAGGGGGACAGGCGCCAGGCGGCCTCGGCGGAAACGTAGGGGTCGTAGCCAAGCACGTTCATGCCCAGGTCGATGGCGGCGTTGGCCACCAGCGCGCCGATGGCGCCCAGGCCGATGACGCCGAGCGTCTTGCCGGAGATCTCCTGGCCGGCGAAGGCCTTCTTCGCCTTCTCGGCGTCCTTGCCGATGGTGGGGGAGTCGGCGTGCTCGCGGCACCAAGCGGTGCCGGGCAGGATGCCGCGGCTTGCCAGCAGCAGGCCGCACAGGACGAGCTCCTTCACGGCGTTCGCGTTGGCGCCGGGGGTGTTGAACACGACGATGCCGGCTTCGGCGCATTTGTCGAGCGGAATGTTGTTCACGCCGGCGCCGGCGCGGGCGACGGCCAGCAGACCTTCGGGCAGATCCATATCGTGCATGGCGGCGCTGCGCACGAGAACGCCGGAAGCTTGCGCGATGTCATCGGTGAGCTGGTAGTCGGATCCGAGCAGGTCGGTTCCCTTGGCGGAAATGTTGTTCAGGCAGTTGATGTAGCGCATGAAGCCCCCTTCGGCGTGTGCGGTTGCGGTTTGCGAACTAAATCTAGCTATATGGTGGGTTTGCTTTCGGGCGAAGTCAACGATGCGGCGGCAGCCGGGCGTTTTGGGGCGGGTTTGGTAGCAAATCGCGAGACCGCTTGCGACTCGGTGAACGGGTTTTGCTATCGGTCGTTCATGCCGGCGATGCGCAGCGTGGCGCGGACCCGCTCGAGCACGGCTTCGTGGGGAATGCCTTGGGCGATCCCGATCTGCCTCACAAGGAAATCCGAGTTGTTTTTCGCGAACGAGAGGAAGAACTCGGGGGGCACTTCGCCGCTTCCGTGGAGAGCGCCGTAGGCGATGATGCCGATGACGCCGCTGGTGCTGTATTCGATGATCATGCGCGTGCTCGGGGAAAGCTCTTCGCCCTCATCGCACAGGATCGCCTTCCAAGTGCCGAACATGAGACATTTGATCTTGATGGAGAACGAGTCCATGCCGCCTTGCTTGATGAGCAGGGCAATCCTTTCCATGTCCTGCTTGATGAACGCTTCGAAGCCGTTGGCGGTCGATGATCCCGCGATGAGGCTGAGCATGTTCTGCAAGATGGACCCGTTGCCGAGGACCTCGTCCTCGATGGCCCGGTCGATGAGGTCGTCCATGCTCTTGAAGTGGTAGTAGAACGTGCCGCGATTGAGCTCGGCTTGTTCGGCGACCATGCCGACGGTGATGTCGGCGAGCCGGTGGTGCTCGAGCAGGGTCCAGAACGCGTTGGCAAGGCGGATGTCGGCGGCATCGCGTTCGCTTTTCCTTGGGCGTGCCATGGTTACTCCTGATCTTCGGCGTCGGTGCTTTCGGGATCATGCGTGGGCTGCTGCTGCGCCTTCGCGTTCATGATGAGCATTTGCAGGCGGTTCTCGATATTGGCGAAGCTGACATCGGGGTCGTAATCGAGCGGCAGGATGTTCGCGTCAGGATAGCGCGCTTTGAGCTGCTTGACGATGCCTCGTCCGACCACGTGGTTCGGCAGGCAGCCGAACGGCTGCAGGATGACGAACGCGCGGCAGCCGCGCGCGGCGTGGTGCAAGATCTCGGCGGGGATGAGCACGCCCTCGCCGGCGTCGAACGTGTGGTGGATGATGGGATCGCTTTCGCGCGCGAGTTCGGGCATGCGGCATGCGGGTTCGTAGAGCGGGTGGGCTTTCGCGATGTCGTCGCAGACGTTGTGCGCGACCTCGAACAGCTGGTTCGCCACGCGATTGAACGCTTTGGCGGCGAAGGGCTGCGAGACGTGGAACTCGCGCGCCTGCGCGTCCTGGTAGAAGTAGGTTTTGCGGATGACGTCGGTCATGCGCGCCTCGATGATCTCCAGGTCGTTCGACTCGAGGTAGTCCTCGATGTCGTGATTGGCGCCGGGGTGGAAGTTCAGCAGATACTCGCCCACGATGAGCACCTGCGGGCGCGGGTTCGCGCGGTCGTAGCGAACGGTTCCCATGATGGCGATGGCTTGCTTGAAGCCGTTGACGGCGCCGCGGACGCCGTGTTCGCGCATGCCCGCCATGACGCATTCGATGGCCTGGTCGAACGCCTTGTTCGCGGCGCCGGGCTCGAGCTCGTAGGGGCGCATCTTGCGCAAAAGGTCCTCGAGCGCGTCGATCATGGGCAGGCCGAACGCGATGCGGATGGCGCTGCCGAGCGACATCTTGAAACCCGGGTGCATGTTGTGGGCGTCTTTATCGTCGTTGGTGATGATGGGGACGTAGCCGTAGCCGGCGTCGTCGAGCGCCTTGCGCAGCAGCGCCGCGTAATGCGTCAAGCGGCAGTCTCCGATGTATTTTCCGGTGCCGATGGCGACGGAATGCGGGTCCCATTTTCCGCTGTCGAGCGCGGCGAGGGCTTCGCCGATGATCATTTGCGCGGGGAAGCAGATGTCGTTATGGACGTAGCGTTTCCCCAGTTCGATAGCATGTTCTCGGCCGATGTCGAGGGAGACGGCTTGCACGCCCTGGCGGGCGAACGCCGCCGACATGAGCAGGGAGAACGCGTGCGAGGTGTTCGGTACGAGGATGGTCTTGATGCGCCGGTCGGCCTTGACGTACTTGACGGGGTAGGGGTCGGGCAGCGGGTGGGCGTCGGCGTCTGCCGGGAGGCAGGCGGATGCGCTGCCCGTGGGTGCGGCGGTCGCGTTTTCGCCGGCGGCGCGAGCGATGGCGGCTTGGCGCGTGCGGCGCTCGTCGACGGTCTCGATGAACGAGCGCACGCGGATGCGCAGCGGCCCGGCGACGTCGGATTCATCGAGCTTGAGGATGAGCGGCTGCTTGCCGGAGCGTTCCTTCATGAGGCGGCAGATCTCGTCGGAGAGATAGGCGTCATGGCCGCAGCCGAAGCTGACGAGCTGCACGTATTCGAGTGCGGGGGAATCGGCGGCGATGACGGCGCTGGCGAGCATGCGCTGGTGGAAGTTGTTCACGATGTCGATGCGGCTTGCCGATAGGTCGACGTCCGCGATGCCGGGGACGGCGTCGGGCGGGAGCACGGAGTGCCCCATGTCGGAGAGCATTTTGGGCAGGTCGTGGTTGACGAGCGGATCGTTGTGGTAGGGCCGGCTGGCAAGCACGATGGCGTAGTTTCCGGCGCTGCGAGCGGACTTGATGGCATGCGCGCCTGCCTCGGTCAGCAGCGCTTTGAACGCGCGTTGGGCTTTATCGGCCTGCTTGATGGCGCGTAGGGCCTGATCGACGGGGATGCTGAACGTTCCTTCCAGGTAATCGATAAGCTGGCGGTTGCGGTCCTCGGTGGAGTACCAGTGGAACAGCGGGTCGTCGAAGGGGATGCCCCAGCGTTTAGCGGGGTCATCGGAGCTTTTCACCACTATGGGATAGCCCTTCACCACGGCGCACATGGATACGCTGGTGGATGCCGTGTTCTCGCTGGGCACGGTGGTGATGATGGGCATGAAGATGCGGTCGACGCCGGCGCGCGCGAGTTCGTGGATGTGGCCGTGCACCAGCTTCGCGGGGAAGCAGATGGTGTCGGAAGTGACCTGGGGCAATCCCTCTTCGAACATAGCGCGCGTGGACGGACGGGAGAGGCGGATGGCGAATCCGAGCGAGCGCAGCAGCGCGTTCCAGAACGGCATGGTGTCCCAGAACGCCAGAACGCGCGGGATGCCGATGGTGATGCCGCGGTCGGGCGCGATTTGCTCGATGGGCCAGTCTTGGAAGAGAAGCTTCTGGCGGGTCTCGAAGAGGTTTTCGCCCGCTTTCGACTGCTCGTCGGCGGTTTTGAGCGCCGAGCGCGTGGTGGGGTCTTTCGGGTCGCCGACGATTTCGCCACGTGGACAACGGTTGCCGGTGACGAAGGTGGTGCCGTCGGCGAAGGCGATGACGGTGCGGTTGCAGCGGTTGGCGCAAAACGGGCAGGCGGCGTTTGCGCGCTGCTGGTAGGAGAGCGCGCCGAGCGCATCGAAGCCGATGAACGTGCTGGCAGTGGGGGCCGCGCCCGGCGCGCTCTCCTACCAGCAG
>ERZ1034913.1813-NODE-1813-length-11970-cov-4.347629_pt1 | contig 11970 bp, 11 predicted proteins | sample MGYA00520697_ERZ1034913 | MGnify/ENA primary metagenome ERZ1034913 (study PRJEB33766, sample SAMN09781786) | gut metagenome | biome: gut microbiome | host: Homo sapiens | place: Madagascar | study: EMG produced TPA metagenomics assembly of the PRJNA485056 data... | reverse complement strand
GTTTAAGGTTCTCTATCGCGCGTTTCGCGTCCTGCTCGTTCCTTGTTACAATGTTTTGCCCGACAGACGCGAGCGCGGTGTCAATCGCAAGCGCATACTTTTTGTCGGTTGTAATAAGTGCGGAAAGCGGACCGTATATCTCCGCGCCGCGGAGTCTGCCCTCCTTGTACGCCGACATTACGCCCTTTACGCTGCGGCTGTAGCCTTCAAAGTCGTTCTCCATATCCTCCAGTGCGCCGAGCCGCGAATTTTTTCGGCTCAGTTCCGAAAGAGCATTGTTGTAGCTCTCGCGCAGCTCCCGCAAAAGGTCGCCCTTCTGCCTGTAGTCCGTTTCCGCGCCCGAAAGCTCCGCGCGCATTTTTTCAAGCTCGCCGCCGAGGTCGCGCACCGCCGCGCCCAAACGCTCGGTGTTCCCCGACAGCCGCTCAAAATCCGCGCTTTTTGATTCAAGCTCGTTTTTCGCGCTGTCATGACCCGTTTTAAAATTCTCTATCAGGATATTACTGTTCACAATTTTTCCGTTCAGCGAATTGATTTCCGATGTCTTTTCTATTATATCCGATTTAATGCTTTCTATTTCCTCATTCTCCGCCTCAAAGCTGCCGTTTGCGCGTTCGTATTCCGCGTCAAGCGTCTTTGCCTCGTCATCGATACGCTTTCCGTTTTCGGTCAGCTCGTCAAGACCCTTTGCGTACTCGGCTATAAGGCTTTCAAGCTGTGCCGTGCCGCGCGCGCTTTTTTCAAGCTCGGAATTTATTCTTTCGATATTCTCGCGGCAGTGTCCGATATTCGCCCGCATAAGGCTTATACGGTTGTTTTCCTCGCCCGTGTCGCGGGTCGCGTTCAGCTTTTCCTCACGACATTCCTCCGTGCGCGTATCAAAGCCGCGCACCGTATCGCGCAGCGTTTCCGTGCGGCTTTCGATTTCGTCCGCTTCCTTCTGAACTGCGGAAATGCTCTCCGAAACCGCGTCAAGGTTTTCCTCCGTCCGTTTCAGCTCGCCGCGCAGCCGACCTATGGAAGCGACCGACATATTGACCTCTATCCCGCGCAGCGTATCGCGCAGCGCAAGGTACTTTCTCGCCTTTTCCGACTGAATCCGCAGCGGCTCGAGCTGCTCCTCCAGTGTTGACATTATGTCACGGACGCGGACAAGGTTTTCGTTCGTGCGTTCCAGCTTTTTCTCCGCATCGTTTTTTCTGTACTTGTATTTGGTTATTCCCGCCGCTTCTTCAAAAATCTGGCGTCTGTCCTCCGACTTGTTGCTCAGGATTTCGTCTATCTTACCCTGTCCGACAATGGAGTAACCCTCTCTGCCCAGACCGGTGTCCATAAACAGCTCGTGAATGTCCTTCAGTCGGCACGGAGCCTTGTTTATAAAGTATTCTCCCTCGCCGCTGCGGTATACGCGCCTTGTAACGGTAACCTCCTCAAAATCAACGTCAAAAATTCTTTGCGAGTTGTCAAGCGTCAGCGATACCTCCGCAAAGCCTTGCGGCTTTCGCACCTCCGTTCCCGCAAATATGACGTCCTCCATACGGCTGCCGCGCAGGGTTTTTACGCTCTGCTCGCCCATAACCCACCTTATGGCATCGGAAATATTGCTCTTGCCCGACCCGTTAGGTCCGACAATAGCCGTAATTCCCGGATTGAAATCAAGATATATCTTGTCCGCAAACGACTTAAAGCCTTGCAGCTCAACGCTTTTCAAATACAAGGAAGTGTCCTCCGTTTCCTCAAAATACGCAAAAATAACTCATTATATTAGTATAGCACGGTTTTCCGTTTTTGTCCAGTATCTTTTATCGGTTTGCCGCAGCCAATGTTGAATGGTCACCGGCACGAAAGCTGTCCCAAAATTCAAAGGAAGAAATAAGCAGCCCCCGCCATGTCCGGCATAAAACTGCCGGGCATGGCGAGGGCTTAGGTTTCTTATTTTTTGTATAAGATAACGGTTACTTAATATAATTCTTTAAATTGAATTTTGACAGTCTTATATGCTTTCGGTCAACCGTATATGAAATATATGCGTCATCTCCGTAAATGTCGGTAAACGGATAAAACATACTCTCTTTCATCTCCGCAACAAGCACTACCTCGCTTTGGCTTAAGTTTTCTCTGTTTATTCTTATTATTCCGAAGCCGTCACGGTCTATCGGCGCATGAATCAGATAAAGCTCGTTATTATAAAAAACAAAATCCGAGCGCGACTGGGTATCGCGTATGACGCAAGGCGTTTCCCACTTGTCCTCCGCCAAATCATAACAGGTTAAAAATCCCTGCATACACTCGTGCTGACGCACAAAATAATAGCATTTATCGCCTATAACATAGGTCGCGTTCTCCCACAGCGAAAGATTTATAAAATCGGGCGCGGAAACATACTCCCATGTTATAAAATCCCTGCTCTTGATGATACAGTTAAAATATCCCGAATATGCCCCGGTATAGTAATATTCCTCGCCGTTTTCAACACGCACGGAAAGCTTTTGCATAATACCTATATCCGTAAACATGGTTTTATACGGAATGTCATTAAAAGCGAGAGCCTCCTTGATTCCGTCCATGCTGAAATCGTTTGTAACCTCTCCTACTTTGAATCTGTTAGGTCTTATCGCACTCAGCTCCTTTTCGGAAATGCTGAAGGTGCAGTAAAATCTGTAATACAGCTTATCCACGGACGCAGTCCATAATATGTAAAGCTCGTCGCCGCCCTTATAAAGTAAAATCGTGTCGTACAGAGCGTCGATTTTCTTTCCGTCAAGCATATCTCCGACCTTCTGAATCCGCACTATTGTCATATCGGCTGGATTGTCAAGCGGACAAAAAGCAAGTCTTGCCTCCTGTTTGCTTGGGTCCTCCGCGTCCGTTCCCGTATTTGCATAATATGTCATATATACAATGCCATCTATTATCTTAAAGGTCGAAACGTGTACCATTAAATCGGGCTCCGATTCACTGTTCTTTTCGCAATACTCTGCCGTTCTTTCAAAATCCGCAATTATATTTTTCTTTATCTCGTCAACACACCTTATCCCAAGCTCCTTCGCTTTTTTATCATCGCCCGGAACAATGTACCCGTTATACATCATTATCGGAGCCTCGTGCGTTATCTTATGCTCCTTATTCGCCGCCGTATTTGACTTAAAAATATTGCTTTCGGCAGTCTTCCTTTTCACAGTTCCGCTCATATTATTCTCCCTTTCCGAAAAATCTTAGCTTTCTATTGTATTATAGGACAATTTGTGATATAATACAAGTCAAATAAAGCAAAAATCAGGTCAAAAATATCACTACCGGAGGATTTATGAATTATTTTCACCAATACCACACGGAAACTCAAATTATACATAATCAAAAAATATGCTTTGCCCCTCATCTGCATGATGAGGTGGAAATCATCACGCTTTTTCGCGGCAGCGCGTCGCTCATGGCGGACGGTCTTGCCTACACGCTGTCCGCAGGCGATTTTGTTATCATATTCCCCGATGTTGTGCATAGCTACACCCTTGAAAAGGATGTTGACGTAGGCAAATTTATTTTCAGTCCCGACGCCGTCCCCGACCTTATTCCTATATTAAAAAACGAGCGCCCCCTGTCCCCTGTCATAAAGCATGAGCGTGTGTCGGAAACAAACCTCGGCGCACTTGCGGGGGAAATTCTTGCGTCATACAAATCCTCCTCGGCGCCTGTCCAAAAGGCGTACCTTCTTCTGCTTACCGGCAAGCTCCTTGAATTATGTGAGTTCGAAGAGCGCAAGTCTCCGGACAACAGTATTTTAAGTAAAATTTTTGACTACTGCAAACAGAATTTCCGCTCGGATATTACGCTGACCGATGTTGCGAACGCCTTGTTTGTGAGCAAGAGCTATATATCGCATATATTTTGCTGCAAGCTGAAAATAAACTTTCGGAGTTATATAAATCTGCTCCGAATCAACGAAGCCGCCCTGCTTATGCGCCGTGATAACATAACCGTTACCGAGGCGGCACAGCGCAGCGGATTTGGCAGCATACGCACCTTTAACCGCGCATTTTATAAGCATATGGGTACAACGCCGAAGGAATACAAAAGGAATTTTTCACATGACAGCCAAAATTGAGCCTGACCCGATATTCCCTGTGACTAAGCCTTTTAAGCAGTTGTCCCTTTATCCCCGCAAAACCCACGGGTCACTCCGCTGACGCGGAATGACCCTTGTAATCGTTTCTGAAAAACGCAATTATAATCGACACAAGCGATATTGATTCGTTTATTATCCCCGCGTACGAGCCGACAAAAACGTCATATATAATGAACGCCGTGCAAACCGGAACGGTCAAAATTCTTGTCAGCCTCGGACTCTTTACCCAAAGCGATACCGTTACCACGGTGGACGCGCACATTGGCAAAAGGCTGAGCTCGGACTTCCACGAAATAATCGCCAGAATCCAGCTTATAATAATGAATACCGCCGGCCATAGCGGCGATTTTGCCCATTTTTTATCGCTGTTCATAAAAACCGTTTCTCTGAAAACTCCCATAATATTGGGAATTGCGCCCGCCGCCGCGCCAAGACACACATAATGGATTCCCCACAATGCGTCCGCACACAGCTTGCGTAACAGGAGCTTTTTTCTGTCATTTTGCTGATACAGCGTAAACAGCATATACGTTCCGCCAAGTCCCAAGACCTGCGCCAAAATATTTAACAGCATACCCTTCGGCATCGTTTTCACCCCGCAATACATTTAAGCAAACCTTCTTAAATTGTATTATAGGACAAATTCTGCCGCCTTTCAAGTCAATTTCCGCAACAATCAGGTCAAAAATATCACCGTTTTGCCGCTTGCCGTGTAAAATTCGCGGCGAACGCGGTTTATTATGCCGAATTATATGCCCTCCTCGCGCGTCCACTTCCTCCAGGATTTTGGCAATATTCCACATCGCATCGCCCATAGAGGTTTCGTTATATCTTAGCTCTGTACCCTCGGGGAGCAGCTCCTTTGATTTGTCAAACCACTTTTTGTAGACCTTTTTGCCTGCACCTTCATGATTTTTTTGCACGCCCGCTAAGCCGTTCTGCTTTTTTGCATAATAGTGCATCAAATGTATTGCATTTATTTTGAATTTGATTTATTATGGTACCGAAAGGGGTTGAACGGTATGACCAAAACAGTTATAATAACAGGAGCTACAAGCGGATACGGACTTGCGGCGGCAAAAAAATTCAAGGAAAACGGCGACACCGTTATAATTGCATCGAGGAATGCGGAAAAGGTTAAAAACACCGTTGCCGAATACGGCTTTGACGATGGCTTTGTGCTTGATGTTACGGATTTCGGTAAATGGGAGGAGCTTAAAAAATATGTCTGCGATAAATACGGTCATGCGGATATTCTTGTAAATAACGCCGGCTGCGGCGTAAGGATTGCCGATGTAACCGAACAGACACAGGAAACAATAGATTCCGCAATAGCGATAAATTTAAACGGAGTTATATACGGCTCAAAGGTATTCGGAGAGATAATGAAAAACCAAAAGGACGGAATAATAATAAACATTTCTTCGGTTTGTGCAAGACATTGCTGGGCAGGCTGGTCGGTTTATGCGGCAGCAAAGGCAGGCGTACTGAATTTCACAAAGGGACTTTATGTGGAGCTGCAGCCGCACGGCGTGCGTGCGACCTGCATTATTCCGGCTTCGGCAAGTACGGGTTTTCAGAAAAATGCCGGAATTGACGAGGTTGTACAGTCGCTGACTGTTGAGGATATTGCAAATGCGGTATTCTATGCGGCAAATCAGCCGAAAGGCACGGTTATCGAGGAGATGACGGTATGGGGTACGGCACAGGAGGTTCAGCCGCTATAATGAACAGTATAAACAGCTTTAACGAAATTATCGAATATATTGAAAAAAATCTCACGAATGAAATCGACATAAATGAAATGGCGGCAATGGCAAATATGTCGATATACGAATTTCGGAGGATATTTTCCTTTGCGGCAAATATGCCCGTAAGCGAATATATAAGAAAGCGCAGATTATCTGCCGCGGCGCTTGAGCTTATCGATAAGAAAGAAAACATTACGCAGACTGCGCTTAAGTACGGATATGACAGCGCATCGTCTTTTACACGCGCATTTAAGGAGTTTCACGGATTTTCGCCGAATGAAATTTCCAAAAACAATGCAAATATGTTTACAAAAATAGGATTTCAGTTCGGAATAAGCGGCGGTGCGGATATTCCGTACAGAATTGTAAGCGAGCCTGACTTTTATGTATGCGGTTTGACGGAATGTTCCGACATGAAAGACACGGAATGCTGTGAAAACGTCTGGCAGAGCTTTTACGAAACGGATATTCCCGATATGTGTACTGATGAAATATATGCTGTGTATATAAACGGTGACAATTCCGTCAGATGTACAATAGGAAGAAAATCGGCGGAAAAAACCGAAAATTCGGTATATATTCCCTCGTGCAAATGGGTGTGCTTTTCCATGCGCGGCGCGGACGATACGGCTGTCAATAAATTTTATAACGATATAATTTTCAGATGGCTTGAATCGGGAATATATGAAAGAAACAGCGAGCTTCCGAATGTTGAGGTTTTCCCGAAAGACATGGAAAGCGATGATTTTCTGTGGGAAATACGAATACCGATATTAAAGGGAGGTTAACGCAATAAATATGCTGCGACTTGTACCGCCGCACAACGGCGGAATGGAGGATAAAAATGGAGATATTTATAGAAGCGGAAAGCTTTGAAGATAAAGGCGGCTGGATTGTAGACCAGCAATCTATGGAGACCATTCACTCATCGTATATTATGGCTCACGGAATGGGTGTACCGGTAGCGGACGCGGTTACAAAAATAAATATACCGGCGAACGGAGAATATCATATATGGGCGCTTACCCGTGACTGGACTGCGGTATGGAACGTGAGCAAGCCTGCCGGAGAATTCAATCTGATTGCCGACGGAACAGCGACCGACACCACACTTGGCACAAACGGCGAAAAATGGGGGTGGCAGTATGCCGGTAAGGTCGGCTTCAGGTGCGGTACGCATGAGCTTCGTCTGCATGATTTGACGGGATTTAACGGCAGATGTGACGCGCTGTACATTTCGGATTCACCGCATAAGCCCTCCGATAAAACAGAGGATATTGATATTATGCGCAGCCGTCTGACCGACAACGCCATAGCTGACGGCGGAGAATATGACCTGATTGTTGCCGGAGGAGGAATTGCCGGAATATGTATGGCGCTTGCGGCGCTGCGCAGCGGTTCAAGGGTGCTGCTGATTCATGACAGAGGAGTTCTTGGCGGCTGCAACAGCTCCGAAATTCGTGTTTGCATGGGCGGAATAACAAATCTTCCGCCGTACCCCAACATAGGAAATGTCGTTAAGGAGATAGCTCCGGTTATGGGCGACCCTGCAATATTCGGCGAAAAATATTATGAGGACGACAGAAAGCTGTTTGCATTTGAAGCAAGCGGCGGCGATTATAAAATTGCTTTTAACGAATGTGTTACCGATGCGGAAATGTCGGGAGACAGCATAGCGGCTGTTATAACCACAAACACGCTTACGGGCGGGAAAAAGCGTTACACTTCGCGGCTTTTTGCGGATTGTACGGGGGACGCTGTGCTGTCACGTCTTGCCGGCGCGGAGGTCATGTACGGGTGCGAGGCGGCAGACGAATTTAACGAAACGCTTGCACCGCAAACGCATGAAAAGCTTGTTATGGGACATTCTATACGCTGGTGCAGCGAAAAAACAGGACCATCCGAATTTCCCGATATTGACTGGGGACTAAACTTTAACGATAAAAACTGCCTCAACGTGTATAACGGCGACTGGGAGCAGGAAACGGGATTTCGCCGCGATATGATAAAGGAAATCGAATATATACGGGATTTCGGACTTCGGGCGATATATTCCAACTGGGCGTATCAGAAAAATCATTATTCCGGTAAAGCTGCTTTTAAGGATTATTCTTTGTCGTGGGTGTCCGCAATCGGCGGAAAACGCGAAAGCTACAGAGTAAAGGGCGACTGCATACTGACCCAGAATGACATTGAAGAACATATATTCCACGAGGACGGTACGGCGTGCATTACATGGAGTATTGATTTGCATTTTCCCGAATGTGACAACGACGCAGAGTTTGACGAGCCGTTCCGCTCATGGGCATATCACAGGGGAATTTCAAAGCCTTATCCCGTGCCTTACAGATGCTTGTATTCAAAGGACATTAAAAATCTGTTTCTCGGCGGACGCATTATAAGTGCGAGCCATGTGGCATTTTCGGCAATAAGGGTAATGCGTACTCTCGGTCAGCTGGGAGAGGTCGCAGGTCTTGCCGCGAATATATGCCGGAAAAATTCCTGTCTGCCGCGTGATGTGTACAAAAAACACCTTGACGAGCTGAAAGCGGCAATGACAGAGGGAGTACATATTCCGTCCGCTTTTTGCGGCTCGGTAAGAAACGAGGAGTCATATCATTTCAAAGATATAGGCTGGATTCCGTTCTATCCGGAAAGCTATGACGGCGGAAATACGGAAAAAATCAAAAGATGTATAAAGCAACTGGGATTAAAGCATAAATATCCCATTCCCGAAAAACTGAAATAAGAAAAGCAGTGCAGTCATTATCTGCTGCACTGCTTTTTTATATTAAATAAATGTTAATATAACCTCTACCAAAAATACGGCAAGGCACGAAACCGCTGCAACCTGCAAAAGGCTTTTGCGCCGCCATGCAAGCGCCATTGCCGCCGCAAATCCGACAATCGCGGACGCAACATGACTTGTTGCGTAAAATATCGCAGGAATCGTCATAACGCTCAACACCGAATAAGGTATGTAATATAAAAACGATGTTACAAATCTGTTTTTTATTTTCTTTTTAACCAACACAAGCGGCAGCATACGAATAAGATACGTTATGCCCGCCATTACAATAAGATATGCGGCAAAGCTCTGTGTTTTCATCTTCTGCTGCCCCCTTTAATTATCATCGTTTTCCGATGGTACCGGCGCAACCGCCGCAAACAGCGCGCTCGCCGCAACTGCACAAATAATAATTACAAAACCCGCGGATATTTTGTTCAGCACGGGCGTGTACCGAAAGACACAGCTCAGCAGTACAGAAACCAGAACGCAAGCCGCAGTCGCCTTATGCTTCCGAGTTTCCGGCACGACTATCGCGACAAACATTCCGTAAATCGCAACGCCGAGTGAGGTAATCACAAGCTGCGGCAGAATGTTGCCCGCAACCGCGCCGACAAGTGTTCCCGCGCTCCAGCCGATATACGGCGTAATAATCAGTCCGTAAAGGTATTCGCGGCAAACGCTGCCGGGATTTCCCGATGCAACCGCAAAAACCTCGTCGGTATTCACAAACGAAACAATAAACCTGTCAAGCATACGGACATTTTTGCCGAGCTTTTGCGACAGCGACACCGACATCAGCGCGTAGCGAAGGTTTATAACCAGCTGCGCCACCGCAAGCTCAATCAAAGTTCCGCCGGAGGTCATTATCGGCACCGCGGCAAGCTGCCCCGCCGAGGTGACATTGGTCATGGAAATCAGCAGCGATTGCAGTACCGTCAGTCCGTTGCCGATCGCAAAAATGCCGAACGCGAACGCTACCGAGAAATAGCCGAGGCAAATCGGAACTCCGTCCGTTATGCCGCGCAGAAACTCACGCTTACTGTCTTGCGAGCTTGTACTCATTTTGTCATCACTGCTCCGTTTCGTTGTTGTCGTTTATGTGCGGAAGATTTATTCTGAAATAAGCCGCAACGGCTCTTATCAGTATTATCAGCGGCACGCCCGAAAGCACCGCCGCGCGGACGCTGCCAAAATACTTCAGCATAAACGCCGCACAGACCGCGCCCGCGATTGCCGCACAGGCATATATGTGCTTTCTGAGTATATACGGAAGCTCTCCCGCAAGAATATCACGCAGAACACCGCCGCCGATACCGCACACCACTCCCGTAAATATCATCAAAAAGCTTTTGTCGGGATAGTATTTATATGTGTAAATAACCCCCATAACCGTAAACACGGCAAGTCCGACCGAATCCATGCCAATCATGAAAACATTGTACGCAAGCCTGCCCGAAAGCAGCCGCCTTATACACGGTATACACATCATCGCGGCGGTCAGAAGCGCCGTAACGCAGTATATCGGATTTGAAAACATGACCGGCGGAACCGTTCCTATTGTTATATCTCTTATAAATCCGCCGCCGACAGAGGTTGTCACGCCCATAACCAGAATCCCGAAAATATCAAGGTTTTTGCGTATGCCCAGCAATGCGCCCGACATAGAGAACGCGACCGTTCCTATCAGCTCCAAAATCAATATAACCGTTTCCATGCCTTTAGATTTTGAGAATCCCCATAGCATCAAGGATTGACGAGATAAGGATAAGGACTATGCAAACCGGAGCGATATATTTTATCACTACGGTAAACAGACCTTTTCCCGTAAATTTCGCCGAGGACTCAACCTCCTCGATTATCGATTTCGGCTTAATCACATAGCCGACAAATATACAGGTAAAGAACGCCACAATCGGCATAATAACGCTGTTGCTCATGAAGTCGAAGAACGACAGGAAGTCCATGCCGATAATTTTTATATTTGCCCAAAATCCGTTGCCGAGCGACGACGGAACGCCGAGGATTATCGATATAACAATCGTCCAGAAGCACGCCTTGTTTCTGCTTACTCCGAACTTGTCGCGGATAATCGAAACAACTGCCTCCATAAGCGAAATTGACGAGGTAAGCGCCGCGAAAAGAACAAGGAGGAAGAACATTGCGCCGACAAACGTGCCGCCCCTCATGCTCTCAAATACCTTTGGAAGCGTTACGAACATAAGTCCCGGGCCCTTGCCGAGCGCGCTTTCGTCACCGCCGGAGAAAACGAATACCGCGGGTACAATCATAAGTCCCGCCAGGAACGCGATTCCCGTATCGAATATTTCAATCTGTCTTACCGATGATTCAAGATTGACGTCCTTTTTCATGTATGAGCCGTAGGTAATCATAATTCCCATCGCAAGCGACATGGAATAGAACATCTGACCCATAGCGGCAAGAACGGTTGTTACCGAGAAGTTCTTGAAGTCGGGGAGCAGATAGTAACGCAGACCGTCAACCGCGCCCGGCAGGCATACCGAGTATATCGCAATTGCAATCGAAAGTACAATCAGTATCGGCATCATGATTTTGCTCACGCGCTCGATACCCTTTTCAACGCCGAGCCATACAACCAAAGCCGTTGCGCCGAGGTACAGAGCAAACCAACCGAGTGGCTCGGCCGGTCTGCCGATAAACGCCTCAAAAAAGCCGTCCGAAGCAGAGGCAAGCGCGCCGCCGCTTGCAAAAATCGCAAAGTATTTTGTTACCCAACCGCCTATTACGCAATAGTACGGAAGAATAATCATCGGGACAATAGCCTCGATATAGCCGATGAACGCGTATTTGCGGCTGAGCTTGCCGAACGCGCCGATTGCGCTCAGACCCGTTTTTCTGCCGAGCGATATTTCCGCCGTCATAAGCGCAAAGCCAAAGGTCACCACAAGAATCAGGTACACGAGAAGGAAGATTCCGCCACCGTATTTTGCCGCAAGGTACGGAAACCTCCAGATATTCCCCAAACCGACAGCAGACCCCGCCGCCGCCAGTACAAACCCCAGCTTACCCGTGAAGCTGCTTCTTTCATTTTCCATAATTTCCCTCCAAAAAAATTTTTATTGATATTTTATCAGTATATCATATTATTCCACAAAAAGCAACCCATTTGTGACATAAAAAACTTTTTCTAAGCTACGATATAAAATATCCGTAAATTTTCATACTGTATTAACAAACGCAGCCGAAACAGCTCGACCTCCAACCGTGCTTGAAATTTGTGCAATAAAAAGAAAAATATACGCCCCCGCGGAACGGGATAAGGCGTA
>ERZ1034913.1808-NODE-1808-length-12004-cov-10.313834_pt1 | contig 12004 bp, 11 predicted proteins | sample MGYA00520697_ERZ1034913 | MGnify/ENA primary metagenome ERZ1034913 (study PRJEB33766, sample SAMN09781786) | gut metagenome | biome: gut microbiome | host: Homo sapiens | place: Madagascar | study: EMG produced TPA metagenomics assembly of the PRJNA485056 data... | reverse complement strand
AATCTCATACCATTTTTTATTTACTTTAGAAATTACATGTATTGAATCATTCCAATATTTTATTCCGATAGATTTTGATTTTGTTGGCTTTTTCCTTATATTTATTGATGTTGCTTTGATGTATCTCTTTCCTGTTTTTGCAGATGCTGTTTGCATATTAAATGGTATAAGCAATAGCATCATTGTAATAAATATCTTTCGAATAAAAATACCTCCTTATTTCCAAAATTTCATTGCACCATTGGAATTATATTGTTTTGTGATCAATACTTTATATGTATCATTAGTATCAAATCCTATCTGTCTAGTCTCCACGCCAATAATTTCTCTATCATTTCTTCCAAATTTGTCATTATGTTCACCAAAGCAAACAATATCTTCATCTTTTATATTCTCTGTTATAATCTTTTTTAACTGTCTTCCAAACAATCTTCTACTTCTACCTTTACCTTTCTGCTTTTCTCAGCTTCTCTTACTTTATTTAGAGCATTTTTTCTATCGAAAAATATAATATTATTTATATCTAACTCATGAAATAGAAAGGCTGCTCTAGTCTTCTTATCCACACCAACAAACCATTTTGTCTCTTTATCAACTGTACGAATTTTTAGATCTATCAAATCGTATACGTCACCAGTTGGTATGATCCTTGAAAAATATACAGTTTGTCCTACATATAAATTATCCATTGTGTTCTCCTATCAATTGTAAATACTGTTCTTCTGAAATAATTGGGATATTAAGCGATTTTGCTTTCTGATTTTTAGAACTTGTTGAATTAATATCATTATTAATAAGATACGATGTTTTAGAACTTACAGATCCTGTAACCGTTCCACCATGAGAAACTATATCAGTTTTCAATTCATCACGATTTTTATAATGATTGACTGAACCAGTTACCACAAATGTTTTTCCTTGTAATGTTTTTGGAATTTCGTCTAATATTACATTAGGTGTTTCAAAATTAAATTCTTTTGATAACTCAATAATTTTACTTCCATTTTTATTCCAATAACCAATAATGGATTTACCTAATGCATCGCCTATTCCATTAATATAAGTAAATGCATCTTTACCGCCATCCATCAAAGCACCAATAAAAGCGTCAAAACTTTGATTACATGCTTTTGCAATATCCTGACTTGCTGATTTACCAAGTAATGGGATTGATAAACTATAAAGGAAACGCTGAAGATTTGTATTACGAGATTTCTCAATAGATGCGAGAAGTTTTTCGACTGATTTTTTACCGAATCCGTCCATAGTTTTCATCTCATTTTCGTGAGCTGACAAGTAATAAATATCCTTAAAGGAATTCAACCAACCAAGATTGATGAATTTTTCTATTGTAGATTCTGAAAGGTTTTCAATATCCAATGCATTTCGACTTGCCGCATGAATCAGTCTACCCAAAAGTTTACCATTACAGTCTGGGTTTTCACACATGAGAACTTCTGAATCATTCTCTTTAGCAATTCTTGTAGGGTAACCACATATAGGACATTTATCTGGAATATTAAAATCACCACTCTTATCAATGCTATCATGTACTTTAGGAATAACCATATTTGAACGGTAGACTCTAATTCTATCTCCAATACCAAGCATCATATCTTTAATATATGTAATGTTATGAAGCGTTGCTCTTGTGGTAATTGCTCCATTTAAGTCTACTGGCTCGAAGATTGCTACAGGATTAATCAAACCTGTCTTAGAGGTATTCCATTCAATATCTGTAAGCACTGTTTCAAATAATTCATCTTCATATTTATATGCCATCGAATGTCGGAAGAATTTATCTGTACGTCCCATAGAATCAGCAATTTTATAATCATCAACTGCCATAACAGCTCCATCATAAGGGATATTATGTGAATTTGCTGATTCTCTTATTTGATTTAATAAGATTGCTAACTCTTTTTTCTGATTAATTCTAGGTGATTTTAATATCGGTATAACCTCAAATCCAATATCTTTAGCTTTAAACAAATCTCTACTAGGAGTTTTATGTTCAAAACCTTTAATAACTCTCCAAGCAACAAATCTCATATTTCTACTTGCAGCTTCTTTGCTATCCAGTAATTGTAGCGAACCAGACACAAGATTTCTCGGATGTTTATACTTCTTATCTTCTGGTAATTTATCATTAATCTCTCTGAAAGTATCCCATCCAATAATTGTTTCGCCATCAATAATAAGTTCATCCTTATATTGAATTTCTTTTGGCACGTTTTTCATTGTTAATACATTCTGAATGCATTCAGTACCTTTTACTCCATTACCTCTAGTTTCTGCACCAATCAACTTACCATTAATATAATGAAGAGATGTGGTTAAACCATCAGCTTTTACAGATAAAAAACAATCCTTATTTCCAATAAATTCAATTAACTCATCAACTGATTTTGTTTTATCAAGCGAAAGCATTGGATGGTTGTGCTCTACTTCTTTTAATTCGTCTGCTACAGAAAAACCAACATTCTGTGTTGGACTATCATTAAATATGATTCCTGTTTCTTTTTCTAATTCTACTAGTTTATCGTACATTTTATCCCATTCATAGTCTGATATAATTGGAACTTGATTATAATAGGCATAGGAAGTATTATTTAGTTCTTTGATAAGTTGTTTTATTTGTTCAGTTTTCTCCACTATTATCCTCCTATCTTGTAAAATTCCTTAAAAAACTTCTTCATTATTTAAAGTTGTTTGCAAAATATTTATTAATCTTTGCATACAATTGTCGCATAATTTAATTTCTTTACATGTGTAAAATTTATCATTGTAAAATTTTATTATTGTATATTTATTAGATCCACAACCATCACAGCTCAATGTTTTATTCCATTCAATCCTTTTATACCTATTATCTTTCTCTTTTTTCTTTCGTAATATCTTAAATAATCTAATCATTTCTTTTGGGTTTCTCATTTATAGATTCTCCTTCTTCGGTCTTCTACCACATGATTTTGTCTCTGTGCAATAACCTACTTCATCACATTTTTGCATGGAATAAAACCATTCATTATATAAATCATATCTTGATTGAATATTAAGCCAGTTAATCTCTTTATTGTTATCCTTTGCCCACTTTATAAACTCAGTAATTTTACCGCAACAATGAAATTCAGGACAACCTGCACGATATATACAATTAGGTACTAATACATTAGACTCCAATGGATGTGTTTTATGTAATTCAATTTTGAAATCTTCTGCCAATTCAACGGCTTCTGGTGTGGCGTTTCCACACAATCTTTTTCTCCATCCATCAATACAATTCTGTTCATTAGCATAACCATCAAAATTAACCAATGCATCTTGTGGTTTCTTTCCTCGTGGAGTATCATCGACCAATCTGTCATCTCTTTGAGAACTAATAAATTTTTCAAATTTATGTCTTGCCCACTCCTGACTTAGCCAATAATAAATACTTTTCCATGACCAATCAAATTCAAGTAATCTAATTGGTGTATGTTCAGATATAAGTAACTTTTTTTTAAAAGTATCTGTTGCTTCGTTTTCTGTAAAATCTTTATTGTCCGTAGTTCTACAATGATTCTTTACTCTCTTCCAATCATCACCAAACCAGTTAAAAACTGTTTTCAAAATTAATCCTCCTATTTTTCTTTTAATTTCTTCACATGAAATAATGGCTTCTTGTTATTTGCATTTATCTAATTTTTCTTCCAACTCTTCTATTTTATCTTCTAAAATCTCAATTCGATTTTTAAGAGTATCATTTTCATCTTCTAACGAAGTAATATCACCATCTTTTTCCTCTAATTGCCATTCTAAATCCCGATATTCTTCGTCTGTATGTTCAGGAATCATCTTATCCATTTCATAAGCCAAATCTTCATTAAAATATTCTCTGATTATTTTAGAAACATCTTCCAAATCTCTAACTTCTTCCCAGTTGTCATTTATTAATACCACTTAATCACCTCTAATCTTCACAAGAAACTATTTCTTCTTGATCTATCTCTCATCAACCAATTCTTCTAACACACCACCAACTTCAGCAATAATAATTCCTACTGCTAATGGAATAATCGAACCGTTCACTAATGTTACAATCCCACCAATTACTCTGATTGCTGATTTTCCTAAACTAATAAATAAATGTCCTTTACTATTCATTTCTGATCTCCTCCATAATTTCTTCTACTATGTATTCACAATTTGTTTCTGTAGAAGCAATCTCTTTATATTTAATATTGTACTGATTTAACTTATCAATAATTTCTTTTCTCACTTCTTTTGCTTCGTCTTCCTTCTGGAATCTTCCTTCGTTCTCATAAGAGTGATATCTTGTGAGTAGATAATTTCTATTATTGTATGAATTAAACACATTCAGTACAGTCTTATTAAAGTCTTCTCCTAACACTTCGTCAGTATTATATACGGCACATAAGATTAATGGTGAATCAACAACCATAACCTGCACCTTATTCTTGACTCTACCCATCTTGAATGATTGTTTGCCAAATAAATATTCCTGGTGTTTAAATACTTCACCATTATTTTCATATACCTTATCCTTGGCAAACTCTGAAACATATTCAGCATTGATGCCGTGTCTTTTTAATTGTGCTGTAATATCCATTGCACAGGTACTCTTACCTGCTGATGGCTCACCAAACAAATTTACAACAATTGTGTCCATTTTTTTACCTCCAATCTTCCAAAGAAACTGTCGTTTCCTTCGGTTATTAAAAATCACTTATTTTCATATCAATCGCCCAAAACCCTTGATTTATAAGGCTTTCAGAGCATTGATTTTTATAAAATTCGGCAAATCCTTAAAAATGCCGTATTTTACTTGATTTTTGACGATTTTCAAATTTTCATGCCCTGAACCCCTTGATTTTACTAGGGTTACAGAGCAAAGGAAATCCGTCTTTCCTTAGCTTTTTGAGTCTCTGAAACGCCCTATTTATGGGCATTCCAGAAATTCAGTTTTCTCAAATGTAAAAATACTGTTCATTGTTTCAATGAATACTGCACTTGCTGTACTGATTACCGATATAACACAACTTGTTCGCAGATACATGTTACTATAATCTGAACCATCAGCATTTTTAAGATAATTTATAATCATTGGCTTCCCAAGTTTCACATTGTCTAAATCTAGCTCTACAGTTCTTCCAATTCTCATCGGATATCTGCCATCGGTTCTGTCTTGACCTCTTTCACCCTTTGTTCCTGAATGAGTTATCTTTGTTATTTTATATTCCATGTAATTCCTCCCACTGCATTATTCTCTTAAAATACTAACTTTGGATGAGCTGTATCATATAAACACTGCTGTAAGTGAGTCTGTTTCTTACTTACGCCCTCTTTGCTGATAGCCATTCTCAAAGCACCAGTTTGAGCAACCAAATCGCATTTTTTCTTTGCTCTTGTAATTCCTGTATATAATAATTCTCTTGTTAAAAGGGAATATGATGAAAAATCAATGCCGAAAATAACATGATCGAACTGAGAACCTTGAGACTTGTGAACTGTAATCGCATAACCAAGTTCAATACTATTAACTTGTGTTCCTTCTACATATACCTCTCCAATACCCATAAATGAAATAAGCACTGCTTTATCTTCTGGAAATACCTTTTTAATAATACCAAGATTACCATTAAAGATAGGTGGATTGGTTTTGTATGTATTCTGTGTATTGATAACTTTGTCTCCTTCTCGAAGAATTGTTACTTTGCCCTGTGATACAACCTCAATCTGTTCTTTATTGTCATCTTCTGGATTATATAAATCCTGAATCGTATTATTGATGTTATAAGTGCAAGCATCACCTTGTTTCTTAACAGGAACAAGTATCTGAGTTTCCATAACATTGAAGTTCTCTGTGTTCATTGCTTCTGAAAATCTCTGCATTATTTTATAGAAAGTATTACTCTTATCTGAATAACAATCTAATGATAAATCCTGCAATTCTCCTCTTGTCTCTGTACCAACCCAGTCTTTTTCTACAATCTGTATTCCTTTACGAATACGTCTTGCTTCTGTAACAATAGCTGAAGCTGCTGCTTGTCTATGTACTTGACTAAGATATACCGTAGGAATCTCAGGAGAATTAATCATATCAAACGCAATATTGCCACACCCAATTGACTCTAACTGTCCCATATCTCCAAGACAGATAAGCTTTGCACCTGAAGGAATTGCTCTTAAAAGATAATAGAAAAGATAAGCATCAACCATTGAAATCTCATCTACGATTACAATATCAACATCCAATGGGTTTTCATCATGATATGTAAAACCATTCTTACCTCCATCATCAGTACAAGGATATTTAAGCAATCTATGAATTGTATATCCTTCTTCTCCTGTGATTTCAGCCATTCGAGAACTTGCACGACCAGATAAAGCACACTGTACATATACATAATCTTTCAATGCTTCAAGAAAAGCAGATACGGATGAACTCTTACCTGTTCCAGCCTCACCATGAATAACAACTACATTATTTTCAAGTGCTTCTTTTACACCCATTCGCTGTTCTTCTGTAAACTGCCAACCATTCTTATGTTCTACATGTTTGATTGTATCTTCCCAATCACCATATGTAATCTCTGATTTTGCATCTCTTAATCGGATTAATTCTTTGGCTATTTTATCCTCAATATTGTAGAATTTTCTAAGACCAATCTGTGTCTTATCCTCATTCCACCACAATTCATCACCCATATCATGAATAGCTTCTGTAATATTCATGTCAGGAACATCTTCACCAAGTTCCTCAATAATTGCACCCATTAACTCATCAGGTGTAATCCATGAACAACCATTCTGACCAGAATCTTCAAGGTATTTGTAGATAAAAGCACTAATACGTTGAGAACAAAATTCTTCCATTCCACTATCAAGTGCTATTTTATCTGCTGTTTTCCAACCGATTCCTTTTACTTCGTTACATAAGATATATGGATTATTTTTAACCTTTTCAACAACTAAATCAGGTGAGTTATATCGTTCCATTAATCTATTCACCATATTGTTCGTAAGATTATACTGTTCCAACTCTGAGAAGATTTTTGCTAAATGGATATTCCGATTAAATCTTTCAATCCATCTTGCAGCCGTGTCTAATCCACAGCCTCTGACCTTTACCAAGTCTTCTGCTTTGTTATTCTTCAAAGAATCAAACGGATCATCCAATGCGTCATACATATTTTCAATCTGAAGTGGAGTGAACAAAGTGGACAAGAATTTCTTCTGTCCAACTTTGTCATTCTCATTAAAGGTAATGGCACTATAGATTGATATGATATTATATTGTCCTCCCCATTTGGGATCTTCTACATAATCTGCCACTAATACATATGGATTACCTTCAACCAACTGTGGCATTGTACCTTTGATTATGATTTGATTGAATTTATCGGTCTTAGGTTTACCCTCTTTGACCTTATCTACTGAGACAACAGCAATTCCAAATTCATTTTTATAAAATCGTATTGTCTCTACACTACATATAATTTTTATTCTATTTTCTGATGCCATTAGTCCTCACTTTCCTTTTAATCAACTTTTGTTCTTTCAGATTGAAGTAGCAATGTGCCATCTGAATGTATCTCTTGAACTTTGTTTACTGTGTGCTGATAAATTGTGTCCTTATAAATCATTGGTCTGAAACTATCATCTCTTCTGATTCCTGCCACAACAATCTTTGAACCTCTACTTAGCCAACTTCTTTCAAGTACAGTCTTCTTATCACTATTCGGATCAAGCTTTGCTGAAATTTGTTTATTATAAAATGCATAATGACCTTTATTAAACTTCACATGTACTGCACCATATTTTGTAAGAAGTGTAACCATACAATGCAAGTTATCAGCATTGATAACTGTTCCTGCTATTCTTGAAATCTTAAATTTAGGCATTTTCTTTGGTGAACCATCAATATAACGAGTGTAATAATCGTAAGGTTCTGGTTCTTCTGGTAAATTGAAGAAATTAACTATGCCATATAGTTCTTCATTAATATTCTCCAATTCATGCTCACCATCATAGAAACTCAATGCTTGCATAGACCAAGAAGGTAATGTACCATCAGCGTATTGATTCCAAACAGTTTTGAATAAAGCCTCATTGTAGAGATCTAATGTATCAGAATTGTCAAACCAATCCTTTAATGGCTGAATGTATTTATCAACCTCTTTGGTAAATAATTTTTCTGATACAATATAGTATTCTCCTTTTATTTTAACTACTGAGTCTTCTGTGAAATGTTCCTTGAAGAAAGGCTGAGAATTGTTATCGAGAATATAATAACCATCATGGTATCCTCTTTTGGGTACTTTCTTTCCTTCATCTATATGCTTTTCATACAATCCTTCATCATCCAAAACATATTTTTTGAAATTAACCATACGTTTTGCTAAATCCAATGATTCAGGGATAATACCCAACTCTGTCATTTTTGCGAACTGTTGCATTGTAATCTTGTCACTTGGAGTAAAAGCATAGTTTTTTAAATACCAACGCATAGTTTCTTTTCTATTTGATGAGTGCAATTCTGTAAAACAACCAGCTTTAATTAGCTGAACCATTTTTGACTTAGTAATAAGTTTTGTATCAAGCATTTTATGAGCAAAATCTTCTATAGAATTAAATGGTCTATTCTGAATAATAGCTTGTACAATATCATCGCCTATACCATTGATACCCTTTAGTCCAAAAATAATACGATTATTCTCAACATCTGCTTTGAAACCAAAGTCTGCTGAGTTGATAAGTGGAAGTTCTACTTTAACATTCTCTTTTTGAACAGCAGCTATTGCTATTGCCATCTTTCCATAATTGGTAGAATCACCTGCATTTTCATCTATTGCACCAGAGTCTACAATTAAATTCGCTGTCTGCCAGTAAATCGGGCTGTATTTATAACACAAATTCAGCTCTTGAAGACCTATAATCGAGTAGGCTAGTGTATGACTTTTATTGAATCCATACCCTCGCTGGGTGCAAATAAGCACATTCCACACATAGTTCGTTAAATTCTTTGATAAATGCTTCTCTTTCGCATTTGCAAAAAACTCTTCCTGTAATTGCAAGAACTCTTTTGGTTTCTTCTTTGCAACTGCTTTTCTTAACCTATCACCCCAAGCCAATGAGAAACCACCAATTTTTGGATGCATTGTCAAAAGTACCAAATACTCCTGGGCTTCACAGATACCAAATGATACTCCAATAATATCTTTCAGAATATCTTGTTCTTCTTGTGTCAGACCATATTCAGTCATTTCATCATACCAATACTGGATATTTTCTCTAAAACGAGCATATTTCTGTAATGGTGTTTCAGCACCTTTTTCCTGTGCCATAAGTCGCAATACTGAGTTAATGGTTGCTAATTCATCGACAGAAGCAGGTTTTGCTAATGCAACCGCCTGTACACCACTCTCTTTCTCCATCTGAAAGAATGACATTACTTTGTGATTCCAAAGCATTTCCCACATATCTTTAGCGTTACGTTCCAAAGTATATACACCAATATATTTTTCATAAGTAGCTTTCAATGAACCTTGCCACTCTATTACATTATTCTCCAAAAGCAGTTCCAACTCTGCTTGCATTTTATCCAAAGCATCAATACAAAGCAGATCGACCTTAATAAGAGAACAATCTTCACACATATGTAAATCAAACTGAGTAATAACATCACCTGAATTTGTTTTCATAAGTGCTGTTGTATCTGTAAATGGTCTATCAACTAAGATAATTCCACCTGCATGTGAACCTACACCATTGACAAGTCCTTCTATCTTCTGTGCAGCTTCCCATAATTCAGGATATTTATTCATTTCTGTAACAAATTCTTGTACAGGTGGGTTATCATCATCACCATAATACATTTGTGATAAAGTCCTTAATTGACCTCTATCAGCTACAATCAATGAACTAATATACTGAGCTATATCATTGTCAATCTTCAAGCCACGAGCTGCTGTTAAGATAGCACTTCTACTTTTTTCAGTTGATAATGTCATAACCTTACTAACTCTATCTTCTCCATATGTATCTTTCATAGCCTGAATAACCGCTTCACGCTTTGAACCACATATATCAATATCAATATCCAAAACAGAAGCACGTTCTGGATTCAAAAATCTCCAAGGATACGTCTTTGTTTTTTCTCTTAATGGATTAATCTGTGTGATACCAAGAATATTTAATAGACAGAAACCTACACCAGAACCTCGACCAGCCCCTACCAATGTACCTGCACTCCAAGCAATCTGCACATCAATAGCAATCTGAAGAAGATATTTAGACCAACGAACCTTCATTTTTTCAGAAGAATCCTTTATATAATGAAGACATTCATTTATTTTTTCATAGGCTTCGTCTGTTTGATAGTAAGGATCTGTGTCAATATAAGCGACAATATCTCTCACTAAATGTCTGTCGCAATCGTATTCAGAATGATAAAATTCACTCAATAAAGGAATTTGATTCTTAAACTTTTCATATAACTCTTTGTTTGGTTCAGAAGTATTTAATGGAATATACGGAATATCAAGGTCTTTTGTGAGTTTGTAATACTCTACTTTTTCATATATAAGCATTGTATTATCCAATCCTTTTTGAACTACATCGTAACCATAGTATTCGTCCATATATTCATGAATTTCATCTTCACTCATGATATAAGTGGTAGAATAAAAATCATCCACTTCTCTGTCACCCTCTTGAGACTCCAAAAAGATTTTATGTATCTGTCTATCTTCTTTTTTAAGATAATGAGCATCCGTTGTAATGATATATGGCGTGCCTGTCTCTTCTGATAACTGAATTAACTTGTGATTGACATAGATTTGCTCCATCATATGAGATGGCTGCAACTCTAAAAAGAAGTATCCTTCACCAAATATTTCATTCATATATGCAATCCAATCTTTACAAGACTGCCATATTTTTTCATAGTCCTTTGGATTTGCTCTTTCTAAATCCTGAAACTGTAAAAGTCTATGTGGCAAAGCTCCCCCAAGGCAAGCCGAGCTTCCGATAATATCTCCTTTATAGTTTGCCATCATTTCTTCAAGGTCACTATAATAGGTAGGAACTCGCATCATAACATGCATAAAAGAGTTCTTAGTCCAAGCTTTTGTACTTAATTCTCTGATACCTTGATGCCCATGAGCATTTAATGCTACTAAAATAAAATGAGGATATCTATTATTAAATTTATTCTCGGCAGTTACATCTTCTGTACACAAATATATCTCATTACCAAGAACAACTTTAAAATTCTCCCATCCTTCTAAATCCTTGTGACTATCATAATATTTAAGTGCATCTAAAGAGGAAGTGATAGACTCATGTTCTGTAAAGCAAATGCCAGCATGACCTAATGAGTGAGCATACTCAATCATTTCAGGCACTTTATTTATAGAATCTCGAAGTCTTAAATTGCTTCCCTCTGCACTATGGTTATGTACTCCAAAAAAACTCACTCAAATCCTCCTCTTATAACTGTTTTAATAAACTTCTGACTGGCTCTTTAGTTATATTTTCTTTAGCCCAAGAAATATAACCAGAATCTATTTCACTAATTTCTGACAATGTTTTTCCTGAATATTTACCAAAAGTAATCACATAAGAATTGATATCTGGTAATTCTTCTTTGGGAATATCAACATCGCCTAATGTAGAAATCACATCATTAGAATATGTCATATCAAGATTTGATCTACTTGCTAAATAATCGCACATATGTACAAAGAACTGTTCATCATTTTCGGGTTTAGGTAATATAGTTTTACTTCTCTTTGTAGAAGTCCATTCGCCCGAATGACTCTCACATAATTTTGCAATATATGCTTTTGTATCAGCGTCTACATCATGCTCAACAGAGGTATTTCTCACCCATTCACCTGCAAGCATTGGATGTTCATGTACTGTATACTGAGAACCATTTAGCCCACATTTAATTGCATCATGAAAAATTGGTGTGCAGCGTAAACAATCTCGCTGT
>ERZ1034913.1802-NODE-1802-length-12048-cov-20.730843_pt1 | contig 12048 bp, 11 predicted proteins | sample MGYA00520697_ERZ1034913 | MGnify/ENA primary metagenome ERZ1034913 (study PRJEB33766, sample SAMN09781786) | gut metagenome | biome: gut microbiome | host: Homo sapiens | place: Madagascar | study: EMG produced TPA metagenomics assembly of the PRJNA485056 data... | reverse complement strand
GCAACAAGGTAATCAAAGGCTTGCATTTCACCTTCATAGAACTCCCTAAGTTCACTCCTCATTCCATTGCCGACAAGCGCATGATGGTATTGTGGCTCCGTTTCCTCACAGAAATCAATTCCAATACAAAGGAGATTCCTGCCGACCTGCTCAATGACCCGGAAATAGGAAAAGCCGTAGAGGAGCTGGAGATTTCCGGTTTCTCGGATGCAGAACTCAGGGCCTACGACAAGTTCTGGGATTCCGTAAGCGTTGAAAGAACCCTCATAGATGACAGCTACCAGAAAGGTAAGGAAGAAGGAAGAGCTGAAGGCTTGGAGAAAGGCATGAACCAGCGAAGCCTTGAGATTGCCAGAAAGATGCTGGCAAAGGGCATGGACGAAGCAACTATCATAGATATGACGGGGCTGACGGCAGAGGAGATGAAGTTGCTGAAAGCGGAGATTTAGATTACAATTATCCCAATAATAAAGAGAGGGTGTGTCATGGACTTATGACACACCCTTTTTTATTCAAACAATTGCATGATATCCATACAGAAGAATTCTTCAAATGGAATACCATCGGTGCCAACAACGATTGATTTCAGAGGATGGAATTTCTCTTGAAACATAGGAATACCACTATTCATGCCTCTCTTTCCACTCTTAACCTCTATAGCAACAAACATATTTCCTCCAACGCCTAAAATCCCCTATATAATCCACCGAGCCTGGATAACCTCCAAAATAAATCCATTGTTGGAGCGATAAACCGAAGGCAGCTTTCATTTCTGGGAAAGTCCAATGCCCCATACGAATCAACTCAAATCTACCAGCTAAAGACTCGGTTAGCCCTTTGCGCAAAAGCAAGCGAGACGAACCCAGCAATACGACTTTCAGGTTTACATGATTTAGGGTATCTTCTAGGATGATTGCCGAATATCTTCTTGAACGTGAAGTCTGCCTTAGGGTCCAAGTACTTCATAACCTTTCTATTTTAAAATGATACGGTTCTGTTTTTAAATGCTACCACAAATTTACGCTTTTATTTTGAAACCAGCAAGAAAAATCGGGAAAAAGCATGGCGGTTTGGGAAAAAAATCGTAAATTTCTAAAAAAGTATTATGGTAGCTATTGAACCCACCCATCATCGTGACACATAGAAAATTGAAAAAAGGATGATACCTTTCCTTGCCAATTCTGTTAATTATAAGTAATAAACCAAAAAAATATATTGAATTTATTACTCGTATGAAATAAATTCTGTATCTTTGCGAAAAGTTTTACTCGTATGAAACAAAAAATTTTAGAAAGACTAGGGTATTCCGATCGTATCGAACGCATGTTTGGACGTGGAATGATGATTGCACTGACGGGCCAGAGGCGTGTCGGAAAGAGTTGTGTAATGCGGCATATTTATAATCACATCGCCGAGGATAAGGAAAATCACGTAATCTATATAGATAAGGAGAAGACCTCATTTGATATGATTGCCAACTATCAGGATTTGGAAGCTTATGTAGCAGCCAACATCGTTGAGGGCAAGGAAAACTATCTGTTTATTGATGAAGTGCAAGAGATTTCTGATTTCGAGAAAGCACTCCTCAGTATCCAATCGGATGATACCTGCCAGATTATGATTACCGGCAGCAATGCCAAGATGCTCTCGGGCGAATTGGCAACTCGCCTGAGAGGTAGATATATAGCCTATCGTATTCGAGGACTTTGTTATGAAGAGTTTCTGACTTTCCATGAACTGAAAGATGACGATGCTTCTCTGAACCTGTACCTTCAGTATGGCGGGCTTCCGCAATTGCGCAATTTGGGATTGGATAATACCGACCTGATAGAAGATTATCTTGATAATGTGTATAATACGATTGTGCTTCGTGATATCATTGAGCGAGAAAACATCAGAAATATACCCTTGTTGCGAACGCTGCTGAAGTTTATGAGCGATAACATCGGTAAACAGTTCTCTGCAACGAGTATTGTAAAATTTCTGAAGAGTCAGAACACCGAAACATCGGCAAAGATGATTCTTACATATTTAGAGTATTTGAGTAATGCGTTTATCATCGACAGAGTTAACAGATACGACATTCATGGTAAGCGACTTTTCGAGTTGGGCGATAAATTCTATTTTGAAGACCTGGGCATCAGGAATCATATTATAGGTGGAAACAGGCGTTTTGATATAGAAAAAGTGATGGAGAACGCTGTATATATACATTTGAGCAGGATGGGGTATAAAACCTATGTTGGACAGATGTATAAGGCTGAGATTGATTTTGTTGCCGAAAAAGCGGATAGTGTGGTTTATGTGCAAGTTACCTATCTGCTAGCCTCTGAGGAAACGGTAGAACGTGAATTTGGCAATTTGAAACTGATAAAAGACAGTCATCCCAAATACGTGATTTCCATGGACAAGCTTTATAGTCAAACCAATATAGATGGTATCAAGCATATTCATCTGCGAGATTTTTTGAAAATGACGACCCTGCCTTGATGCCACATGGCCCAGCAGAAGTTGTCTATCCACGAATCATCACCCTTGAAACAAAAAAAGCCCCCGGTGCTATACGCATCGGAGGCTTTCTGTATTTTGCCAGCTGGCATCATATGAATCTGTTGAATCTACAGAATCTGCCGTATCTGCTCTTCTTCGCTGAGTGGCAGGAGGGCGTTCAGAAGGCTGATCAGTCTTCTAGGATGATTGCCGAATATCTTCTTGAACGTGAGGTCTGCCTTAGGGTCCAAGTACTTCATAACCTTTCTATTTTAAAATGATACGGTTCTGTTTTTAAATGCTACCACAAATTTACGCTTTTATTTTGAAACCAGCAAGAAAAATCGGGAAAAAGCATGGCGGTTTGGGAAAATAATCGTAAATTTGCAAATGGAAACCAAAGATTAGGAATTATGGTAGAGACAAACGATAGAATATTGCCTGTAGGCATCCAGTCTTTTGAGAAAATCAGAAAGGGTGGATACCTTTACGTTGACAAGACAGATATCATCTGGCAACTTGCCAACAGGGGAAAGAAGTATAATTACCTGAGCCGCCCTCGCCGCTTTGGTAAATCGGTGCTGGTAGATACGCTCGAAGCCTACTTCATGGGAAGGAAGGAACTCTTCGAGGGGTTGAAGATCATGCAGATGGAGACGGAATGGGTAGGTTAGGACATTTTTAAACGCCGGATTGCAAATTACCAGCACTTACTTCAGAAGCTGAGCAATAACGGCGGTGTTGATGCTGCCACGGAGCAGATGAAAGCCAAGCAGTATGCCGAGCCATTCAAGGATGCCCTGTCATTTCATATAAAGTGCTGGATCATAACTTTTATACGCCAGAAATCAACCAAAATAGATTGATTATGCAAAATCAAGGTAATATATTTGATTTTTCGAAAGAAAAATATTATCTTTGCACCAGCATTAATCAAATTATTCAAGATTATGATAAAAGGTGTAATTACAGGAGATCTAGTAAACTCCACAAATATTGCTACAGAATGGAGACAAACTGTATTGGATGCATTAAATGTATGTGTTACAGATTTTCTGCCTCTCACTCTCATAAAGCTGGAAATGTATCGTGGCGATAGTTTCCAAATAGTTGTTGATAAGCCAGACTATACCTTGACTGTAGCCATTGCGCTTAGGGCAAAACTTAAAGCAACGACTCCTGACAAACAGCAACTCTGGGATGCAAGATTGTCCATTGGTATAGGTGATATTTCTTTTGAAAGCGACAACATCGTAACCAGCGATGGAGAGGCTTTCAGATTATCTGGTCGATCGTTTGACAACATCGGGAAAAAAAGACTGAGTATATCTACCACATGGTCTGATTTTGATAAAGACATAGAACTTGTTACTCGTTTTGCTGATGACATAATTACATCATGGACAGCAAAACAGGCTAAAGTAGTCTATCAGTCAATACTCTTCCCTAAGCTTCAGAAAGATCTGGCCGAGGATTTGGGCATGACAAGACAAAACTTTAATTCCCATTGGAGTTCTGCCAAAGGCCAGTTAATCCTTGACTATATGAAATATTTCAAATCGCTAATTTCAAAATATAATAAGCAGTAAAATGGAAACTATCATCATACTTATAAAGTTACTCTGCGCCCATCTATGTTCTGATTTTATACTTCAAACAGACAATATCAATAATGGGAAGCGCAAATCTGGGATAAAAGGGCTAGGTTATCTGTTGCTTCATAGTGCCATACATGCATGTATGGCATATGTATTGGTGGCAGATTGGTCATGCTGGCTTGACCATCATGGCATATATATTAATGTTAAGACCATCTTCCATCCTTTTAGGGTTGTTTCTCAACAAATGGACGCCTGTATCATCTAACACACAGAGCTTGCCTAATGCCGGACAATGGATTGGTTACATAGAAAGAATCATGATTCTTACATTTGTCCTTGTTGGCAGTTTTGAAGGGGTCGGCTTCTTGTTGGCCGCAAAGTCTGTTTTCCGTTTTGGTGAATTAAACAAAGCCAAGGAAATTCGCACAACAGAATATGTTCTGATAGGCACGTTTTCTAGTTTCACTATCGCTATTCTTACGGGAATAGTAATAAAATATTTATTCTAGAAAGCCAAGCAGTATGCCGAGCCATTCAAGGCTGATAAGAAAAAAGTAATCACCCTTGCCATAGAGCTGGATGATATGGGTAAGGGATTGGTAGATTGGAAGGAAGTATAAAAGAAGATTGGAAGGAAATATAAAGAAGAATAAAGAAGAAAACGGAAAAAGCCCCCGGTGCCATACGCATCGGGGGCTTTTTTATTTTATACATCAGGCAGCAAAGGTGCTGCCTGGCGGGGGCTACGATAGAGATTCGGGGACTAGTCTGCCCAAATACTCTTACTGTCCTTACTATCCCAGAAATTACTTACCTTATCTTCTGAGTAATCCTCCTCTGCCGCCATCCGGATAGTAGAGCCAGCAAGGATAACAGATGCCTCTGTTGGCACCACCAGTGCCTCAGGCTTGATATAATTCTTCTTTCTCATATCTGTTTTTATTTATATTTTTTATTACTATTCTTATTACTTGATGACAACCTTCATGGTCTTGCCACCACGCTTCACGATATTCACGCCCTTCTGCAGATCCTGGAGGCGATGTCCCTGGAGGTCGTAGTATTCCGCCTTGCTATCTGCTGTATCTGCTGCATCTGCTTCAAGCTGCTTGATGGCTGTGGTGCCATCGCCAATGCGGATGCTGAACATTCTGGCACCAGCTACAGGAGCAGATGAGTTATCTACCATGTAAGCACGGAAAGGCTTGCTGCCCACAGACTCTGTTGTTGTTTTCTCCAACAGCTTGGCTGGGTTCATCAGCTTTTCGCCCTTCACGATGTAGCAGTTGTTATCAGCATCCTTGCTGAACACCTTCTGGGTATAGAGTCCCTGGAGCTGATAGTTGCCATTAGCTGGTTCTGCAGTCTTTACTTCATTTGCAATCTCCTTGTTGGCTACAGTGAAGCTGAGCATTGTTTCTCCATCCTTCATCTTGATGATAACAGGAGTACCAGCCTCAATGTTTGTCTCTATCTCTTCGAGTTCTACAGTTTCAGCAGCATCATCAGCCGAGAGGAGCTTGAAGGCACGGAAGTTCTGATTTGCGAGCGATACATCGAATGGCAGGCAGAGCGTTGCCCAGATAGTGCCTTTCTTAACAGGGCGGCTATAAGATGCGGCCTTGGCTGCGAATGGCTCGTAAGCTACGAAGTCCTTGTTGTCGTCAAGAGCGAGATTCTCCGTAGCAAGAGTTTTTCCCGCTGCTCCTATCTTCTCATCGCCATTCTTGCCTACCAGCTTGGTGAAGTAGCCAGTCGTGTAATTGGCGGATTTGTAGTAGATCTTATCATCGTTATATTCTATTGCCCCTTTGAGTTTTATGCAACCAGAGAACAAGCTATAAGTTTTACTGTTTATATTGGTTATTACAAAATCATCGCTAACGTAGATGGTTGTAAGAGATTTGCAGGCATTGAACATACGGAACATAGTCGTCACATTCGCAGTATTGAAATGAGAGAGGTCGAGTTCTGTGAGATTTGAGCAGCCACTGAACATACTGTTCATAGTCGTCACTTTCGCGGTATTAAAATGAGTAACGTCGAGTTCTGTGAGATTTGAGCAGTCAGTGAACATACCGAACATAGTCGTCACTTTCGCGGTATTGAAATGAGTAACGTCGAGTTTTACGAGATTTGAGCAGCCATTGAACATTTCGTACATATTCGTCACATTCGCAGTATTGAAATGAGTGAGGTCGAGTTCTGCGAGATTTGAGCAGCGAGTGAACATACTGTACATATTCGTCACTTTCGCGGTATTGAAATGAGTAACGTCGAGTTTTGCGAGATTTGAACAGTTTTTGAACATATTGGACATATCCGTCACATTCGCAGTATTAAGATTCTCTATGCCTGCTATTTGCTTCAGATTTTCGAAATTCTGGAACCACGCATAACAACTCGTAGGTCTTGCATTGGCAAACGAGGCTTCGAATACAACTTGGGAAATGTTATTATAGTTAGTTTCCCATTTTGGCAGATTATCGCCACTATTGAGTTCATACTCATTTTCACCCAAAATCTTCTTGTATCCACAACGGAAAGTCAGCGTGCCGTCAGCATATTTCACCCAAGGGCGGTTATAATAAGCCTTGTCACGGAAGTATCCACCGTCAATCTTGGCATAGGTCTTATCGTCTGGTTTATCTGATGTCCAATCTATGTCACCGGAGAGAGAGCTAGCCTCGGAAAACATGCCTGAGCTGAATCTCACAACATCAGTGACAAACTTGTCTGATACGTAAATTTCCTTCAACTTATAGCAGCGTATGAACATATTACTCATAGTATTCACTTTAGCGGTATTGAAATTAGCAATATCAAGCAAGGTGAGATCTGCGCAATCACAAAACATACTGCTCATGACTATTACATTCTCGGTATTGAAATGAGTAACATCAAGCGAGGTGAGCTTTTTGCAATTATTGAACAGTGAACCCATATTCGTCACATTAGCGGTATTGAAATTAGTAACATCAAGCGAGGTGAGACCTGTGCAATAACCAAACATTTTTTCCATGCTTGTTACATTCTCGGTATTGAAATTAGTAACATCAAGCGAGGTGAGTTCAACGCAAAAATAAAACATACTGCTCATATCCTTCACGTTCGCAGTATTGAAATTAGTAACATCAAGCGAGGTGAGATTTGAGCAAAAGTAAAACATACTGCTCATATCCTTTACGTTCTCGGTATTGAAATGAGTAACATCAAGCGAGGTGAGATTTGAGCAAAAACGAAACATATTGCTCATGCTTGTTACATTCGCGGTATTGAAATGAGTGACGTCGAGTTCTGCGAGTTTTCTGCAATTTCTAAACATATAAGCCATATTTGTCACATTCTCGGTATTAAGATTCTCTATGCCTTCTATTTGCTTCAGACTTTGGAAATCTTGGAACCACGCATAACAAGTCGTAGGTCTTGCATTGGCAAACGAGGCATCGAACACAACTCGGGTAATGTTATTTCCTTGAGTGTTCCATGCTGGCTTCTCCTCGCCACTATTGAGTGCATACTCATTTTCACCCAAAGTATTCTTGTATCCACAACGGAAAGTCAGCGTGCCGTCAGCATATTTCACCCAAGGGCGGTTATCATAAGCCTTGTCACGGAAGTATCCGCCATCTATCTTGGCATAGGTCTTATCGGCTGCTTTATCTGATGTCCAATCGATGTCACCGGAGAGAGAGTTACAACCTGAAAACATATCTTGGCTTTCTGTCACAGCAGCAGTAATGAATTTGTCTGATGCATAGATAGTCTTCAAGTTGGAACAGCCGTCGAACATTCTGGACATAGCCTTTACCTTCGCAGTATTGAACTTAGAGACATCGAGCGAGGTGAGCTTTTCGCACCTACAGAACAGTAAGCTCATATCCGTCACATTCGCAGTATTCAAATATTCCAGACCTGTAATTGTTTTCAAGCCAGAGAATCCTGCAAAGAATTGGCTTAACGTTGTTGGTGTGAATGTTTCGAAACTCTCATCGAGAACAACGTGCTTGATATTCCATATAAGTTGAAGATTGAACATTTCAAACACCGGCGTACCATCTTTCACCCAAGCACTATTGCTTGGAAGGCTTTCACCCTCATATTTCTCGAAAGTCAAGGTTTCGGTGTCGGAATCATACGTTGCTATGTACTTAGAACTGGAAGCAGCCTTCTGCGCAACCATGCCGGCTGGCAGAAGCAACAACATGAGCAACATCAATGGGAACAGAGCGAATCTACGGATTATCGCCCCCCCATTGTACATACGGCCGGCTTGCGACCCATTGGATTGATTGGTAAAATGATTCATAAAAACTATATTTTGTTTAACAATTATATAATTACTGAGTTTTATTGAACTGCAAATATAGTGTTTTTTTTTCAAAAAAGGTGTCGCATTCCCCTAGTTTTGTGTCTCCTTCCTACCAAATAGGTGTCTCCTTCGTGGGGAAGGAGACACCTATGATGTGTATTTTAACATTTTTTTGCCCTCCAAGCAGTAGGCGAACAGCCTTCCTTCTCTTTGAACAAACGATAGAGATGGGTACGCGAGGAGAAGCCGCATTCTGCAGAAATGATGTCATTGCCGAAGTCGGGACATTCCAACATCATCTTCTTGGCTGCCTCAAAACGAACCTCGGCAAGCCAGATGCGGAAGGTGGTATTGAGACAGGATGAGAGATAGCTGGACAACTCGGTTTTGCTAATATCCAGCGAACGTGCCAGGGTTACCATATTCAACGATGTATCCCTGTAACCCCTGGCAGCACACCAGGCTTCCAGCTTCTGGCGGATGACTTCCTGCCGCTCTGAAATGTCTATAGCGTCTTCTTCGCTTTCCAGCTGGCAATCTTTCATCAGATTATCTTTCATCCGGCTATCTTCCATCCGGCTATCTTTCATCAGACTATCTTCCATCCGGCTATCTTCCATCCGTCTGCTCTTTATAGCAGCCGCCTCTTCTTCCTCCTTATTTAAAATTCCTTCGGCAGGCACGTAATTATAACCCAAGGCTACAAAACTGAGTATGAAGAAAAGGACCGCAAACAGCCCCAAGGGGCCCACAATATATAAAGATTTGGTAAAAAGAACGGCAAAAGGAATGGTCAACGCCGGCAGAAAAAGGAGGAATACGCTGGCTCGGGCATATCGCACAAAAGGCAGGATATCGTAGCCTGCCATCTCCTCCAGCATCTGCTTGCGCTTTCTTATTTCCACTACTACCATATAGATGCAATAGGCTACGTTGAAGGCGAAGAGGACGTTCATCGCATAGAGCCAGTTGCCGATATGGAAGCTTCCGCTCTGACTATAACCTATGCTGAAGGCTGATAATATGGCGGCATAGATGCTGGCGCAAACGATGTTCATCCTTCGGCGGTTGGCATGAGTAGCCTCAATATTGTAAATGCTTATAGCAATGAGCGAGAAGCAGGGGGGATAGACCAGCATGTTGCAAACGGCACCCATGGCATCGTCTTTCGCCCGAATGCCCAGGAGCATCTGCGTCAGATATTGCATGGCCAGTATGACCAAGGCTGTCAATATCAGCCATCGTGACTGTTCATATCGTCGGTTCAGCCACTTCATGTGCAGACGTGTAATGCCTAGGACGAGGACATTGAAGAGCATGAAGAGGAAACAGGCAAACTGAAGTAAATATAAATTTTCCATATTGTTCTTGTTTTTTGGCATAAGCCCAGATTCATTTTCCCACATGATATCTATTGTGTGGGTACGTTTGCAAAAGTACAACTTTTATTTTGAAACAAAAAGAAAAAACGGGATTTTTTTGCTTTTTTTCCTTTGGCTTTCAGGAAATGGAGGATTTTAGAGGATGGAGGGGGGGATTACAAATCCCCTGGTTTTAATAGGTCGAACATTTTTTGACGGCGGATTTCAAATCCGCCGGAACGCCTGGCGGGCTTGCGTTCCAGAAAAAAGAAGAAGAGGGCATGTTATAGTAAATGGCGGTGTGTCATAAGCCACATCCCATACGCCCTGAAAGGGCAGAAGCTCTTAGCCCAGGGCAGCGCCCTGGGTTTTAGAATAGATACAACAAAGTCGCCCTGAAAGGGCAAAAGCTTTCAATTTCAAAGCTTTTGCCCTTTCAGGGCGACCTTGATTCTTGCCAACATTACCCAGGGCGCTGCCCTGGGCTAGGAGCTTTTGGGCTTTCAGCCCGTCTTCGGCTGCCATTATTTAGACTTATGACACACCCTCATCTTATTATAATTAGCTGCCACGCAGCTGGCTTTTAAGGCTGCAGGGTGAATCCTACTACCAGATACGCCTTCTCGGTGCTTGGATTGGCTGCTACCTGGGTGAAGACCGGAACACTGAAGGAATCGGTAATCTTGATATCCTTGGTGGCTTTCACTGCTACATGGGTTACGGCAAATCCGTTGGCATCACCATAGAAGGATGTGGCGAATGGTACGGCACCCACGCTCGCCTCCCAGTCGCAACCGCCCAGCTTGAATGGAGCGGTAGCCTCGAGATAAGATGAATAGGCACGGTCGCCATCCTTGTTTATTCCATCATTGCCTGCAAAATTGGTGTACCAGTTTAATGCTACAGGACCAAAATCGTAACCTACGTTCGCCTCGAAGACATGCGAGGTTTCGTGTGCCTTGTAGGCGAAATATTTCTCGTTAGGAGAATTGAACCAGTAGTCGGTTACGCCGATATGGAAACCGCCCGTCTCGTATGCCAGGGTAAGATCGAACTCTTTGGTATCTTCTGGCTGAGAAAGTCCTACGCTTCCCCAGGCTGTGAGGGATAATCCCTTGTAGCCGATGCCCAATGTAGGCTGCAGGGAAACGGCTCCCAAGTCCTGACCACGCCAGTAGTACTGGCTCACGATGTCTGCACCCATAGATGTCTCTACCTTATCCTGTGCCATCGCAGCAGGAGCAAATGCCATCAAACCGAGTGCCAGGGCACCCATCTTCTTCATATCTGTAATCTTCTTCATAATCTCTCTTATTTTCGGGTTTATAATAAGAAGCGGTGGAAATCAATCCACCCGCTTCTATTCTTTATATATGAAAGGTATTTTAGTTGTAGCAACTCTCACCATGCTCGTAGATATCGAGGCCTTCCTCCTCAATTCTCTTGTCAACACGCAAGCCGGCAATCTTCTTGATTCCCCAGAAGAGGATAACACCTGTTACGGCTGCCCAAAGGTCGATGCAGAGGATACCGAAGCACTGTGCGCCGAAGAATCCGAAACCGCCACCATAGAAGGCACCGCCATCGAGGGCGAAGAGACCTGTCATCAAGGTTCCGAAGATACCACATACACCATGCACTGAGCTGGCACCTACAGGGTCATCGATGTGAAGCTTGGTATCAATGAACTCGATAGAGAATACCAGAATGATACCTGCCAAGAGACCGATGATGGCTGAACCCAACGGACTTACCAAATCGCAACCTGCGGTGATGGCTACCAAACCAGCCAGGATACCGTTAAGGGTCAATGAGAATGATGGCTTACCATACTTGATCCATGATGTGAACATGGTGCCGAGACCGCCACATACGGCAGCCAGATTGGTGGTAAGGAATACGTGGCTGATGGCTACACGGTTTACCTCGCCGGAAGCGGCAAGCTGAGAACCAGGGTTGAAACCGAACCAGCCGAACCAGAGGATAAATACACCGAGGGCAGCAGCCATCAGGTTGTGACCTGGGATAGCAGTACTCTTGCCGTTGCGATACTTACCGAGACGAGGGCCTAAGCAGATGGCACCCACCAAGGCAAGTACACCACCCACGCTATGAACGATGGCAGAACCTGCGAAATCGTGGAAGGCAGCACCGAAGGTGTTCATCATGAATGAACCAGCATCAGCGTTGCAGAGCCAACCGCCACCCCATGTCCAGTGACCCTCTACTGGGTAGATGATCAATGAGATGAAGAATGAATAGATGCAATACATGGAGAACTTGG